>TARA_A100001201_G_scaffold9938_2_pt1 | contig 18818 bp, 3 predicted proteins | sample TARA_A100001201 | Tara Oceans TARA_A100001201 (sample SAMEA2619872) | marine metagenome | biome: marine biome (ENVO:00000447); feature: surface water layer (ENVO:00002042); material: "saline water (ENVO:00002010), including plankton (ENVO:xxxxxxxx)" | depth 5 m | reverse complement strand
GAGCCACCAGTGATGGCGCCTGTCGTCGTGATGGTAGAGGAGCCGTTGTCGATGTTACCGAAGCCTGATGTTATGGAGCCCGAGTCCAAGGCACCGACAGTCGTGAGACTCGATGTAACGACACCACTTCCAAGGGTGTTGTTGGTCAACACATTTGTACCTGCAATCTTGAGCGACTCGCTCGTGGTAGCCAAGTCTATGTCGACATTGGACTGCCATGCTGTTCTAGCGTGAATGTACTTCCAGTGGATGTTGGTGGCGCCAGTGGCTTCTATCTCCATTCCACTGTTGTTTGCATTGGCGACCGTGTCGTTGCCCTTTGAGACGGTAATCAAGTCATCCTCCACTGTTAGTTGGGATGTTGATATTGTTGTCGTTGTGCCATTCACAGTCAAGTCACCTGTGACTGTCAAGTTGTCATTGACAGTGACTTCGGAGGTCGTGTGACCGATTGAGACTGGGACACCTGATGTCGCTGTACCAATTGTGATTCCATTCGTGGTGTTTGAGTTGTCTATGTTCAGAGAGGTTGTTGCGTCTAGCGATATGGTAGCAGCATCGATTGTAGTGTTACCATTGACGTCTAGGCTAGTGAGAGAGCCAACTGCTGTGATTTGACCGCTCTGGTCCGCATCAACAGCAATTACGGCGTTAGTTGCAGTTAGACCGGCACCAGCGAACAATGTCGCTATGTCGTCTATGGATTCTTTTCTGGTTGCGTTTCCAGCATCGCTGGTATCTGCGAAGGGCACTAAGTCTCCTGATGCGATTGCTGCCGCAGACACCCCATCGACGTCTAGAGTGAAGGTCAGGTCATACGGGTCAGCATCTGAACCTGTTGATGTGTCAGTCCAGTTTGTGGTGATACCAGCACCAATGAACTTGACTTCCTTGTTCTCATCGATTGTGACCTCTGTTCCGTCATCGTCCTCTAGCACGAATCCGCTTCCCATCCCGTCCGCGCCTGATGCGGAAGGGCTCCATACTGCGTAGCCAGCGGTGTTGTCCCAAGTGAAGACTTGTCCATCTGATGGTGTGTCCTGACCTATCTTTGTAATGTTACCCGAGCCGTCGAATGTGAGGGCAGCGGTGCCGCCCGCCTCCTTGAGGCTACCACCGTCATCTAGAGTGATGTCACCTAGGAACTTGGCGTTACCGCTTGTATCGAGTTCCATTACGTAGTTGTTGTTTCTCGTGGGGTCATCAGTAGTATTCACTACATCATCGTAGGGCTTTGCGATGTATCCTATGTGGAAGACGTTGGCTCCGCTATTGTCTGGGTTCTGTCTACCCACTGCCCATGCACTACCGTTGGTACTTCGCCCTTGAGTGAAGACTGTTGCTTGTGCGACATGGACATCCTCTGCTTGGTCGACAATCATCAAACCGCCCACACCATCGTAGGTCAGTCCCGCTAAGTCGTCGTTGGCTATGTCTGCGTGTAGACGGAACTCACCATGTTGGTTAGCGTCAGCATTCACCTGCAACTGCGTGTGTGTCTCCTTCGCAGTGCCGTTCACACTAGCGTCGCCAGTGGTTTGTAGAGTCGTGAACTTACCAGTGCTGGCGCTATTAGCACCCACGGTGGCCCCATCGATTGTTCCACCGTTGATATCCGCAGTGGTGGCGGTCAAGGATGAGAACGTACCAGCAGCAGCAGAGGAGGCACCTATGGTAGTGCCGTCAATATTACCACCGTTGATGTCAGCAGTCGCTATCACGGTCGTACCAGTGTTAGATACGCTGAACTTCTCAGTGCCGTTGTTCAAGTTCACCTCGAAGATGTCGGCGGACTGGCTGCTCGCGCCTGTGATTTTGAGTGTGATTTCACCAGCGGTGTCGCCAGCAATAGTAGCGCCAGCGTTGACAGTCAGGCTGTCATTGGCAGTTAGTGCCGTGAATGTACCTGCGGCTGGTGTTCCGCCTCCGATGGTAACGCTGTCCACTGTACCACCATCTATGTTGGCTGTGGTGACTGTACCCAAGTCATCAATAGTGGTGCCGTTGAATGTCGAGTCCTTACCAAAGACGATTTTCTCAGAACCGTTTGTTGTTGTGAACTTCACGTATGAGTTGGAACCCTCTGTGATGTCTAATGCGCTGGCAAGGTCATCTCCAAGAGTCAACTTAGATGTGCCTGTATCAGCACCACTGAAATCCACATTGAGACCAGCACTAGCAGCATCGACGCTTATGCTGTCTGCGTTCAAGTCACCCACGTTGGTGATGTTGTTGTCACCGAGGCTCAAGTCGCCAGCGAGCGCCGTGATTGTGACTGTGCCGATAGTACCTCCCGATACTTTATCACCGCTGATTTGGTCATCGGCTAGGGTCAGAGTACCAGCAGATACGTCTAGGGTCTTACTGCTCCCTACAGTAATATCTGATGTGGCGATGGTGGCCCCGTCTATCGTACCAGCATTTATGTCGACCTTCGAGATGACTACTGAACCAGTGCCATGAGGTGTAATATTGATGGCTTCATTGCCTGTTACGGTCGATATCGTCTGACCATCGATTTTGATGCTATCGATATCGACGTAACCTGAGTTCACCTCAAGGTTACCACTGCTGATTACTATGTCACCTGAATCTACAGTTAGTCCTGTTTTTACATGAAAGTCTCGTGCTGTTCCCATTGTTTTTCACCCATTTTAGATTGTCAATGCCTGCCACGATACTCTTACGGTCAGTGTCTTTCCACTCCCCGTAGGGGTGACCTGCAATTGAATGTTCTGATTATTGCTTACTCCATCTAATGTTATGTCGTAAGTTCCCTGTTGTGTAGCGTTGCTTGTAACAACGCCGTAGGTGTTGAGATACGCAGCACTCGCATCAGCACTGTCAGTGCCATCGTGAGTGACCACCATCTCAGCAGTCTCGTAGATATTATCAGTCGTGTTCTCTACTGACACTAGTAGTTTGGCTGCCTTGAACTTCCTGTCATGGAACAGTGCCACGGTGACAGCCGATGAGCCAGCACCAGTGCGGCTACCAGAGCCGTAGCCGAAGCCCAGTTCCTTCACTTGGAAGTCAGCATCAGGTGATGCTTGGTTGATACCGACTCTGTTGTTCGTGGAGTCCGTCTTGAGGAGATTGGTGTCTATGGTTAAGTCTGTGGACACGAGGGTGTCAAGATAGCCGGTTGCCCACCTGACTGTGTTACTGCCGAAGTTCTTGCTGCTATCCGAGTCGGGGAAGAGGTGTTGATTGAAAGTCCAAGAATCAGTAGCGTCCTTGAAGAGGATTGTCTTGTTGCTGTCCGAAGACACTAGGGTTATTCCACCATCGTTCACCGCAGCGTCGTTTCCTACTCCGTTGGCTAGTTCTATGTTCTTGTCGTCGAGTTGTATGGTGGTTGAGTTCACAGTGGTGGTGGTACCGTTTACAGTTAGGTCGCCACTCACGATGAGGTCGTCATTCACAGTCAATGTACCACTCGACGGACCTATCGAGGTGATGCCCGTCTGCGCAGCGTCGATGTTGAACGCACCACTCGATGCCGAGATGCCTGTACCCGCCATGGCCGTGGCCAAATCAGCAATGCTCTCTTTCTTGGAGTTGTTAGAGTCACTAGCATCGATGAAACCGAAGGAGTCCGCAGCGACATCTATAGCCGCTGCTGACAAGTCGTTGAGACTGAACTGAGCGTTTGCGTTCGCCATCTGTACCTCTGCTGTGTTGAAGTACAGTTTGCCATCGTCTGAGTCAACCCATAGAGTTCGGGCATCAGGGCCTGAGCCCGCAGGGTTGGTCGATACGCTGTCTTTGAAAGCAATACCACTAGCATCGGTAAGAAGACCAGCCATGGTTATTGGTCCACCGACGTTGAGTGTGTTGCTGGCTGTGGTGAAACTAAGGTCGGTATCATTGGTGAAACTCGCACTACCATCGCTTAATTGGATAGCGCCTGCTGAACCACTTGCTGAAGATGATACCGTTGAACTAGCGAATATCTTGACCCACGCTGAGCCGGTGTAAACGAATATGGCGCCTGAGGATGGGGATATTGATGAGTTCAGACCACTGGGGTCGAACACCACGCTGTGAGTTGTCGTTTGAGCATTATTCACCACAATCATGTGACTTGGTGGGAAAGTGCCGGAGGGAGTGAGATTTATGTCGCCACTTGCTGGTGTAGCGTTGAAGAAGTTTGGACCATCGAACCTGAAGGTCTGGGACGCATTACCAGTGCTGAGTTTGTTGGGCCCAAGCCTGTGCGTCCTTCTACTACCACCTTGCTTGCCGCTGTAGTACAGGACGTGGTCACCGTCGGTGCCGTCTGTCCCGTAACTGTATGACTGCCACAATGCACCGAAGTTGCTGGATGTTAGACCTCCCAACTCATCGCCGCCACCGTGCATCCCATCTAGGTCCGCCACCGAGTCTATCCTGTTGCTCTGGTTGTCCACAGAGCCTGTGGTCATGGGGCTGAAGTAGATTGGGCTTGGTCGAATGAAGGTGCGCATGTCGTAGACATCAGTGACCTCTAGGTTCAAGTCACCAGCACTAGCATTGTATGTGCACTTCACGACTGCCAAGACTGTGCTTTGCTTGGAGGAGAGGGTAAGTCCACCGTTCAACCCACTGGGGTCGCTTAGGAATGCCTCAGGCGTCACAGGGAAGCCGCTCGATACAGCGGTCCCCTGCTCAATCTGGATGTAGTTGTTATTTGCATTGCTACATACGTAGACCACCAGCAAGCAGGTTTGACCACTCGTAAGAGCACTAGTTGAGCCCTCAATGGTGCTTTGTTGTAGAGTGATTGTTGTGGTTGTGCCTGAGCCGATATCGCCGAAGCCCACAATCATGCCGTCGATGACTGCGTACCCTCCCCTGACTACGATTGAGTTGGTGCCGTTATCTGTAACGAGACCGGGTGTGGTTGCCTTGTCATTCCTGTTGCTATCCCCTGTTGCGGTGTCTTCGTACATTAGAATACCATTGCCATGAGTGGCCTCATACAGGTTGGTTAGCGAGGGCGAGAGAAGAAAATCACCATCTGTCAAACTTGTTGTGTGGCCAGATTTTACATTCTCCGTCATATTATCATTTCACCTCGACTACTAGTTGGAATATAATTTCATTTGTGCTTGTCTTCTGTATTGGCCTGAAAACGTGCCTTGAGATGGGTGTGAACCCTGTGCTTGTCTTGAATTGTATGTACACTTCCTTGAGTGTCTCATTGAATGACTCCGATGTCGGTAGGGTACCCTCGACAAGCAATGTCGAGTTATCCATGATTCTGACTGTTGGGGTGATTGTTACGGCAGGTCTTCCGGCTGCACCGTCGGACGAGGTGGCGGGTGTACTATCGAATCCAATGACCATCTCGTTGATGTTGTCAGCAATGGTCTCTATCATCAATCGCTTCAAATGGTCATTAGCCGACATACTCAGATTCCCCCTCTATGATTATACCACTATCCTTTGCCACGCCTATGGTTTTGTTATTGCCACCAAGCCTCCCCCTATCGCTGTTCCGCCCAATGAGGAATCCTGACTCGTTGGTATTGACCAATGTGACTATTGGTGTGATGACGACTTCCATGCTATCGAAGAAGGAGAAGTTCTCCGACTTGTTCTGATTCGACCTGTCTGGATTCGTCAATGATGATGTGGTAATGCTACCTTCACGAATGTTCTGTAACACCCCTTCCAAGCCCGACTCTGCGTTGAGGAACACAAAGTCACTGAGACCGTTGAGCGTGTGCTTGACTTCCAACACAGATAGTCTGTTGCCCTCGTACTCCACTATGTCACCGGGTCTTAGTTCCCAAGCGTTGGGGTGACCCTCTGAGCGGATGGAGCCAGAGAGTGTAGAGTTCGCTTTGAGTATCTGCCTCGCAACGGTCTTGGCTCTAGTCAAGTTGGTTATCGACGCATCAAACAGCGGTGATGTGTTCTCTATGATGTTGACATCGTTCTGTCCCTGTTGCTTGCTTCTGTCGTCCATGGTGAAAATCAATTCTTCATTCACGGCAATCGGGATACCCTTGACGGTGATTCGGTTTTCAACATTCTCTATTGGGTTGGTGTCCTTGTTACCGAACCTGACGTTGTACTCAAGTGCCCTATTGACATCTGAGTGGTTGAATGGAACGTAATTCAGATTACCGTACCTGTCAAACTTGATGATTCTGTTATCATGCCTCGATATGTATCGTAGTGCAGTGACGAGATTCACACCGTTGAAGTCGGATGCAAGGAATGTGTGGCTGGACTTTCTTCTGTTGCTACCCATCTTAGTTACAGTGGTTGGTGCACCTATCGTTATGGAATTGAGTGAGTCATTTATCTCATCCCCTACTCTCAATGCCAAGTCGGTCGTCCTGAAGCCTATGTCTATGGCTTGACCAGTTCTGACTTGCGTGTCCTCGAAACCTAGGTCCTTCAGTGTCACACCCTTCATGTTACGCAACTGCGCTCTTAGTCCTGAGGCAGTGCTCGATGTGGTGTCTGTGAGTATTCTACTCTTCTGGTTGTCCTTACTGAACAGTAGTTTTGTCACGGAGTTCTTGCCCTTGCTAGAGAACACGTCAGACTTCAACGAGTGCCCTGCTGTCTCTGTGTGGGTGAGTAAGATGGATGACTCTGACTCTACGAATGAGTATGTTCGCTCCGATGCCAATTCGTAGTTATCGGCGTTCACTGCCTCGATTGTGATTTTGCTCCTTGCATTGCTCTTCGGCTCGTACTTCGCATAGTGCACGGCATTGTCCACGAACACAGGTTGCCTGACGTCAGTCATGACATCCGTGAGGCTGCTATCGAATCTACCCTTGGAAGATTGTATCAGACCCATCAAGTACCATCTCCGCTGTGGTCTGTTACGTTGAAAGACACATCACCTTTGTGACCCTTGTTGTGAAGAGATTGACTGTATCTCGGTTTGACGGTGAAGTCACTCTTGGTGTTCTCGTCCACCTCCTTCTCTGCTCTTCTCCTAGGAGCATCGGACCTGTGGTGTTGCAGGGTGTTTTCGCTCATCACTACCCTCGATACTGTATCAGAGAGCGAGTTGCTGAATCCTGATACACTTGCTCCCAGTAACTTGGGACCGTATGAGACAGGAGTGACGAAGGCATCAGTTGGGTCCATGACGAATATCGGTAGGTATGGGCCGTTGGTGTCGGGCACTGCTCTTCCTGACGACAGGTTGGATGCTGCTGCCCTACCCTTAGGTGTCTCATAGGTGAACAGGCCATACTTACCACCGGATGTGGCATGGAGGTAGTTCTGCTTGTACTGAGGCGAACTGGTGTGTAGCGAGTTGTGAATCCTGAACACCTCTACGTGGTTGGCATCTAGCACTCTGATTGGCCTCAAGAGGAACTTGGCTATCTTGTCCTCCTCGTTGTTCATCACGGTGTCGGTGTTGTAACTAGTGACATCTTGATACGGGTTACTAGTGTCATTACTACCAGTCAAGGAAGTAACACCCCAACCAGTGTCATCGAATAGACCTGAGTAACTCTTGGCTTCAATGACGTATGTTCCACCATACGGTCTGAATGAGTTCGTGTGTGAGTACTTGTGCACGGCGTTGACTGTCGAGCCAGCAGTTTGCCTGCTGAAACTTATCGCTGTGTAGTCGGCATCGGTTAGTGAGCCTTCTATCTGATAGGCCCCCTCTAGCACCATTCTCTGTCCCACGTTCCTATCGGTGTGTAGGCTGTGTGCCTCTGTGTTGATGACGACGTGATTCTGCTCGACCCCCTCGACGACTTCCGCATCTATGCCTATCCTTGGACTGGTTCTGGAGACGGGGTCCTTGTGTGGTGTGGAGCCTACAATATCCTCGACTCTGTCGCTCACAACAGCATCGGTTTGTAGCAGTCCGTTGTCTGCGATGCCTAGTTTGGCACTGATACCACGAGGTATCTCATCGCCTTGCAGTACATCGTTACGGGGGCGTAACAGCCCATCACCGAAGAGTGGTTCAGCGGTGTTGTGACTCAGAACTACACCTGTCTTGTGGTTCGGTGATGAGAGTTCGGTGAGTAGGTTCTCGTTGAATGCCGTCGGGTATCTCACACCCCTACCGTTGCCCATGTCGCCCACACGTAGGGAATGCACTGGTGCAAACACGTCTACGAGTTCATCTGTGTCGTTGTTGTTCTCGTCATTCAGTACCCCACCGAATCTGGGTATGGTGTAGTTGCTCGTCACGGAGATGTTGCCGTTGGTCAGGTTGGCTATCCCCTTCAAGTTGAACAGGGGCCTACCGCTGTTCCATATTCTCGCATGGGCGGTGTTGCTACCGTTGTCATAGGCATCGGCACAGTCCCATGATGGTCTGATACCGAATCCACGCACTGGAGCACGTCTTACGTCCTCTCCACGCTCGTTGCCCCACCAATCCACCAGATAGTACTGAGAGGCCACAGAGAGGCTTGTAATCCCCAATCCCTCGCTGTCGCCCCACCAGTCTCTCTCAACGCCGTTTGGATTCCTGATTGTTCGAACTGGTGTTCCGAATGGTCTAGTCATCCTTCGACCATCGCTGTATCTGACTTGCCAACCCTCTTGGTCTTGGTTAAGCATACCTGTGAAGTTCGTCTGCCTCTCCATCACACCAACGTAGGTGAGAGGCTTGGTTGCCGCACTGTCTCCGCTACCACCACCGTATGACCAACCGCTGCTGTATGCCTCTGTTTGTACGAGTGGCCCAGCATCATAGTTCGTGGTGTTCTGAGCAGAGCCTGATGCTGTTGGTTCGTAGAGTGCACGAACGGGGAAGAGGTCGTATCTAGGTCTGTTATAGGCTTGCCGTACAGCGTTACGGTGTCCATACGGCCTTCTTCTAGTCGATGCCATTGAACCCGTTGTGATACCTGAGGACACCGCATAGGAGCCATCATCATCGCTATCCACCCACTCTAAGTTGCTGTCTGAGGAGAAGTTAGCGCTTGTAGATGTGGTGTGTACGTTCCAAGATGCGCTTGCCATGCCGTATAGGTCCAATTTGCTTGCTTGTGGTCCTCCACGGCTCCCACAGGGCCAGAATCCGCTTAGCATGACGTTGGTACCACCAGCGTCGTGTGTGCTGTTTCCAGCCGTTACTTGGCCAGTTTTACTAACATTAGGCCTCTTGATTAGGAAATCGAATGGACCAGTGCTGATTGAATGCGTGAAATCGTGATAGTGAATTGTCTCGAAGTGCTCAGGTAGTGAATTGTATTCAGCCTTGTCAACTGCATTGCCCTTCCAACTACGAGAGGCATTGTCTGAGAAGTATGTATTAGGTCTACCTAGGTTGTGATGCCATAGACATAGGAATGCATCTGGTACATATCTACTATTGGTATCTTGATTACCATCAATTATATCTGGAAGTATATTTGCAAATACACTTTTACTTGTATCTGTAATTATATTACCTGCTGGTAATGTATTGTAACTATATGTCAAATTGAGTATAGCACCATCGAACATATTGTCCCAGAAGCCATCATTACCTGATTTAGCGGCTAAATTGAGGGTTTTAGGTATATTTACCGTGGCTGCTGTATTTCCATCAACACTAGTTAGGGCTTTACTGTACACATTACCATTCTTTGCGGTATATTCTACTCTTTGTTCGTAATATGGGTATATTGGGAATGTATTTGCATTATCTACAACTATAGTTCCACTAGTATCGAAAGATACCACAGTACATTTTGGATATATGCTGATACTTTTTCTGTATTTATCATATATATCAAAATACATTGAGGTATATCCATTGATAGTTAGTTGACTACCTATACTTCCAAAGGTACTTCTCATGAATAGGTAATAGTCATCGGGACTATATTGTGATAGTTTTCGATAGTTTGTAGCCTCAGAGACAGCACTTCCGTCGAATTGTATACCATTCTTGTGCAATATGCTCCACCAAGGTATCTGCAATGTGTGTCCGGGTGTTGAATCACTGAACATTCTGCTGTATGGGAAACCCCTTCTTGTGAATGATGGTGTCTCTGTCAATTGCGCACCTATGTGATTGTACACCATTAGAGGTGGTATGTTGGTGAATTGACTACCATGGTCATTGCTGATATCGAGTATCTTCTCATTGATGAAAACCTCACAACCACGAACGTCAGCCTGTGTTGCCTTTGCAAGGACTAGCGTCAATCCGCCCTTGTCACTGTCCTTTTTGATACCAATAACCGTGTTTATCTGCTGACTGGTGAGTTCTGTGGTTGAGTTGTTATGGTATCCTACAAACTGATTGCTGAACATGTTGGGCTGTATTACTATCTGATATGCACCAACTTCAGCAGGGTCGGGGAAGTGATGCCCTTGTGTGTACTCGCTAGCGGCTTCCAATACAATGCTGTGACCGCCTGCTTTGTTGACTGTCGCTGCCTTCGTGGTGCTGGAGCCATCTGAAGATGCTAGCACTCCGTAACCGTCATATTTGACTCCTGATTCGAACATTAACGTAAACGCACCCCCATGAATGTCGCTGGGACCACTGGGGGCTGCGTTTACACCGCTGAAGTTTATCTCAGCATCCATCGCTTTGATGTTGTCTTCTAGTGATGTACCAAGCGATGTTTCGACTCCTGAGAGTTTGTTTGTGGTCGTTGTATGCTTGTCGAAAATGCCTGCGTCAAGGAAAGAGGTTGTCGAATTAAAGTCGATGAGATGACGCTTGTAGAGGGCTTGATACGCAGGATGTGCCCAGTGTCCGGGGAGCATTGGCATGGTTGGTGTGACGAAGTGGTGCCCCATTCTTGGGAAGGGCATCGGTGTCATCACAGGCTTGCTGTATGCGTCATATCCAACGGTTTGCCCAGAGACCTTGTAGAGTGTGTTTGCCATATCAGGTGAGTTACCGCTGACCTCTGCGTGGTCCCTGAGTCTTCTGGATGCGAAGAATCGGTTGCTACCTGCTGGTATGTAGTAGGATGGGACGACCTTGAGGTCAGTGACTGTTTGACCTGCCATGAAGGTAGAGAAGTTGACATCACCAACTACGGTGATAGCAGTGCTTCCCTGTGCCGTGTATGAACACACCGCACCCTCATCAGTGGTGGGGTTGTATACTCTGAGGAACTTCCTCGTGTCTTGCTCTGTGCCGAATCCAGCAGCAAAGACATCTGCGTCCAATGTAGCATCAACTGTGAGGACGCTTGTGCTACTGTTCCAAGCGGTGACTGATACCACGTCGTTCTCAACACCACCAGCATGCGTGTACACCGTGGGGTACCTGTGCGAGTGACTGTGACCCATCTTGGTGACGTGGAAGAATAGAGTTCTGTCATGTAGTTCGTAACTAGTGCTGAGTGGTGAGTTGTTGTTCCAAGCACCAAGTTCGGAGTCAAAGGTCACTGGGTCTATCCTTTCCCAGTTGTGATTCTCATACGTGGGGCCCTGCCTTGGGCTAGATACGCTGTTGTCGAATAGATGACCAGTGAATGTGGAGTCTAGGTCCGGGTGAATCATTCCACCACTACCCATAGTCTCATTCTGATACGCCTGTATCGGGTCGTAGCCGGAGCGCACAACTATGTTTCCGGGTATGGAATCGGGGTTGGGTAGTCGAACCTTCAAGTTGGGCTCCTTGCCGCTGTTGGCGAGTGCGGGTGCATTACCCTCGACACCTCTGTTCTCAGGAATACGGAAGCCACGTATGACCGTGCCCAGTGGACTGCCTCCCTCTATCTTGTGCATCTGACCGCTATCGTCCCTGACAGTGATGCTCTCAAACTGTATCTCCTCGTTGGGTATGGTAAGGACGTTACCCACACTGTATGGGTGCTTTCTAGCAAACTCAGGGTGTGCTAGTTCCTGCGCTTGTAACACAGGCATCATGGCACTGTTGGTGGTCTCGAACGAGAATCGCACATTACCATACAACTTCTCTCCAGTGGTGTAACCAGTACCTGACTTGACTCTAGTCATCCACGGCACTGCGCCTAGACCACGAGCGTTGACTGCCGGTAGTGAGAGATTGCCACCATCCATCCTCTTCCACACCACATTCTCGACTGTGAAGTTCTGTACTGCGGAGTCCTCGTACATCTGGAAGGCATTGACATCACCTAGCCAATACGTAGCAGGCCAGTTGGTAGTATGAGCGGTTGTGTACTTGTCAGCCGAGGTGTTACGCTCAGCATCACCCGTCTCCAACAAGACCGACCCCACTGAGTGGTCCAAATCGAACAATAGGTCACCAGTCTTGTGTAGTCCGGGGACTGCATTGTTCAAGTTCAAGTCGCTGGAAACAGCACCATGGAAGTAGTCACCGAATCCAGAGAACGTGGTAGATGCCCAGTTTGAGTTGGTCAACGTACCAGTAGGCACGGTTGTGCTATCGACGATGAGTGCCTCTACATTGGGACCTGCGTTCGCTGGTGCGATGAATCTATCTTGACCGTGGAACCTCTCATCCCATTGTGTAGTACCAGCGTATGTGATTGGATTCGTGCTTTGCCCTATGACTTGCAACCAGTCACCGTTAGCGGTTATGCCGTCCCTGTCGTACTTGGCTATGAGTGCGCTCTCGGACTCGTAACTGACAACTAGGAAGGCGCTGCTGTACAGGCCTTGTGGTAGTGTGAGTTCCTCAGGTAGTGAGGTCGTTGTGTAGTTGGTGGAATAGGCCCACTGATTGGCGTCCTTGGTGTTGTCATCCGTATCGTGGAAGCCGTAACGAAGGAAGACGGTGCTATCATTGGATGCGGTTGCGGTCGCATTGACGTTCATCTCAAACTCAGTAGCACTCGTGATGCTTGCGACTCTAGCACCATTCGGAACTTCACCTACGTTGGCAATCAACATCCCAACGACTATGTTAGCAGTGCTATCCATGGTGACTGTGGCATCCCCACTCGTGAAGTCACAAGTTGCATCAGTGATTGTGGACCAACTACTTCCTGTACCAGTGCCAAGATTGTAGTTTGTATAGAAGTTGCTCTTAGTCAATTGATAGCCTAACTCATGTCCCAGACCGTCTATGGTGGGTGTGCTCTCCGGGCTACCTCTCATCGGTGCAACCACTGGCACATTGCTGTGGACGTTCATCACGCTACCAGCAGTTCCATACGGGGAGAAGTTAAGTGATGGGTGATAGGCACCAAGGCCTGCTGCGTAACCAGTGCCTGAAGTGTTCTTGGTTATCTTGAGGCTGTTGAGATACGAATAACGCTCACCGTGCCATCCCACTGCACCTATTGGCTTCGTTCTATCAACGGCATCCGCTATGCCAGAGAAGTGGACCTGAGTCATGTGGTCTCTACCTGATACGTTCTCGTTGTTGAATCGGATAGTACCTGCCTTGGACCACACATACAGTGTATGCGTGTCATCCACAGCAGCGAAATCCTGTGCGGAGTTACCAATGAAGTCCTCCCATGTCTCAGGGTCTTCGGCATAACTCTGGCCGTTTATCCTATTAGGTGCTAAGTAGAACCTCACTTTCCAATTGGTGGAAGATTCGTTGAGCACTTCTCTTGAGTGATATGGAACCCACGACACGGCACCATTTGATTCCTTGATTGTTCTTAGCCAACCAGACGTTGGTAGTTGCTCAAGGTAGTCCTGTGTGAAAGTGGTACCATCTCCATCATTGAACTCGCTGTCTATGTAATTTCCAGTAGACGAACCGCTATTGTATTCGTCGAGAGTGCCCAAATGTCTCCATCCATATCTGTCCTGTCGCATCGCATTGCCCATGGATGGCATGTGTGTACCGCCTAGCGCCTTGAGTGAGCCAGCGCCGGGGAATGCATTGATGGCTGCACCTAGAACGGTAGCGAGTTCCTCACCATTCTGACAGCGTGTTGCATCAACGACGATGTACTCCATGTCGACATCGCCACTCACTACGGCTTCGCTGGCATTACCGACATAGTCCAGCACTCGGTCAGTCAGAGGGCCTGCTACTCTGAATGCTGTCGGGTGTATCTGATTGGCTCTCTCCCAGTTGCTACTGAGGACCCTCGCATCTGACTTGCCTTTGTGCGGCGGGTTGAATGTGAGTTGGTTGTCCAACCAAGAGCCGCCGGGATGGAAACCACCGTCCATGTGCCAGACTGTATCAGCGGCCATTGTGATACCGAAGCCTATGGTAGGGGTATGCATCTTAGGTGTGATTCTAGTTAAGTCGTTGGCGTCAAACGGAGTATCCTCGTTCAACTGTTGCCCATAGTGTCTACCGTGTTCCACCCTTTGGCTCAACTCTCCCTTCATAGCATAGCCCGCTGGCGTCTCCCAATTGACCACGGTACGCCAATGCCAACCTGCTGTCGTGTTGTAGTAGTCCTTGCGTGGTGGGAGGAACGAGTGCCTGCTGTTCTCTATCGAGTTGGGAAAGAGTTGCTGGTCGTTGCCGAGACTGGAGTAGCCACCCTTGAAGGGGACACTAGCCCAAGTGTTACCGCTTGTAATTACTCGACCGGGATAGGGTTCCTTCGCATTCGCAGTACCACTCGTACTATCGAGCGCAGTCTCGTTCGTGAATGGGAAGGCCTGCCCCGGACCGAATATCAGGTACGTGGTTTTGTTCTCCACGCTGGTGTCCGTGTGGTCCTCATAGCGAGCAGTCGGATGTGCGAACCTGAGTACCATGGGGACTGGTTTGGCCTTGATGACACCACTGGTGTATGTCGAGGTGGTCCTGTCTATGTCCGTGGATAGAATGTTCTGCTTGTTGAAGGCGGGCGGTGTAATGCTACCTCTATGTTGGTTGCACAACGCTGCTCCGGGGAAGAAGGCGAACATGGCGTTGGTATCGAGCATAGCGTAACTGGTGGATATCTCGTTTGCGTTCTGCAAACCTGCAACGCCAGTTGGACCGTTCGCATACGGATGGGTATAGAAGGAGGAGTAGTCGTTGGTGGTACCGTCGTTTACGTCGAGGACGACACCACTGAAGCCACCACCGAAGAACAACGGCACACTGTGGTCCTTGCTGCTCTTGCCACCACGGAAGTAGACGACTGGTTCGGAGAACACGCTGCCAAGAGAACGTAGACCATCGAACTCCTTGTTACTATGCCTCTGGATGATGTTGCCTGTGCTCATGCTCTGTGGAAAGTCATCACCTGCGTCTGATGTCTTCCACTCTATTTCAGTCATGTGAGCGGTGCCTGTTTTACTTTGACCTTCGATTGGGTAATCACCTAACCACAATCTCGCTCTCTCACCAACCGGCTCTATGACATTAGTGCCGGTGGCTCCTGATGGTATGAGGAATGAATGCATATTGCTACTCACGGTTACTTTAGTTGTCCAACTAGTTTGACTGCTTCCAAAGGCTATGTGTGGATTGTCTATTGCTGGAAGTATGTGGTCGCCTGATGAGCGTGTGTATGTTATTCCCTTCAACCCCTCTCGCCACACCTTAGTATCAACAGGCACGTTACTGGAGTCAACGAGATTAGGGGATGCCGTGTTAGTGTTTGGTCCCCTTGCGGTAGTGCTAATCTCAAGCAGTGTGAATGGTATGTAACCACAGTCTATGCCTTGACTCGCATCAATATCGGCATCTGACACAGGTCTCTGTCCATGACCAGCAGTTTCACTGCTATCGAAGTCCCATTCCCCATTCGTTGTCCTCTCCGCCCTTCTCACCTCGCCGAACTCAAGATGTGCTGCCTGTAGTCCGTAGTCCCTTCGAAGTGAGGCAGCATAGTCACGACTGAGTGGTGTGATTGGGCTCTGCGTGTTGAATGCCCTGATACGTATGGCGTCTGCTCTTACACCCCACTCCCCGAACGTCCTCCCATCAGTGGCATACATCTCCCTGCAATCGAAGACGTGTCCCTCTTCTGAGTTGATTTCTTGACCAGCGTTGATGGCAGCAGCCGTAGCAGCAGCAATCAGTTCATCAGTCACTAGGGTAGTCCAGTTCAAGACAGGGGCAATCAGAACTTGGTCTGGTATTGCGATGAGCCCGTTGCAACCGAAGAATGTGTTGGAGTTTCTAGACGTGTATGAGACTGTTATGCCTAGGTCTGGTGATGTCTCATAGCCTGTGATTTGTATGATACCGTTCTCTAGTGGGAATCCGAGGTAGCCGAGAAGGTCACCTTTGACTGTGGATGCACTATTGAGTATAGCAGTGCCGAACGGGTCTTGGTCAAATGTGATTGTCAGTTTGTTGTTGCTCAGGTCCTCTTGTGCACTGACGTGGGCTACTGCGTTTGGTGCGCTGACCCCCCTCCATCTAGCACCCCTCCAATTCTTGCTGGTCACTGTGCCTGATGCAAGACTGCTGTCGAGTCTACCAGTGGCATCCCCAGTGCCATGCATGTGCTTGCCTATCGTGAATCCTCCTTGACCCACGTCCCTATCATCGAAGAAGATGCAAACCTCATCCTCAATCGTAGAGGGGAGTGTGGTGTTCTCATTGGCAAACGTGTCACCGGCCTTCCTGTAGATGTATCTGAGGCCACTCTCGACGCCAGTGTTGCTCTTGAGCCTCATACCGTAGAGTTGCCCCTTGCCTATGTTGTCTGATAGGACATCAGCAGTAGGCACATGGTCTGTGTAGTCAGTGACGGAGGAGGTTCCGTACCTGTTGTTGAATCTGACTTCGCCCTTCTTACCAAAGCCCCACGTACCAGCGTCAGGTGCCCAACCCGGAACACCACTAGCAACAAGGCCTCCGAAGTTGACCCTACCTATTGCACGAGAGCCGACTCGAAGGCCCTTTGTCAGTGATGAGGATGAGCCCTTCACATCGAGCGACTCTATGTTGATTGAGTTGTGGCTCTTGCCGCTGATTGAGTCAGAGACTGCCCTCATTACAGAAGTGTCTTCGAAGTCCGCTACGCTGCTAGGCTGTTCACCACTCTCGATTGAGGTGATGTATTGTTGTAAGGTAGTGATTGGGGCGAACGGTCTGCCGTGTTTGTTGAGTGGCATTGGTGCAGGGTGCATGTTCTCACCCTCCCTCTCATCGGGTAGGGCCCAGAAGTTTCTCCATCTTCCACCATGGCCTAGTAGGAACTGGGGTTGGTAAACAGACTGGCCCTTGCTATTATCGAGCCAGACACAGAAGTTCCTTCCAGAGGCACCCGGTACTGTGCTGTGAATTACGACGGTGTATCCGATGTCACCATTGAGGTCCTGTACCTCCCTTCCGATGTGCGCTCGGATGTAGCCCATGTGTGTGCCCCTATCTCCGTTGTCGATGTCCCAGAAGGGCGCCGGGTCGTGAGCAGAGCCGGTGAGTAGACGAGCGTTGAGAGCAGCGTGTTGATTGATTAGTCTGACAATTTCCTCTGTAGCAGAGAGCGCATCAGTTACATTGTCCTTTTGCGCCACCTCACCAGTGTCTATGGTCAGCCTTCTGACGAAGTCCATCTCCTTCCATTGAGGTAGGTGTTGGAGCCTACTCTCCTCATGAGAAGCGAGGTCAAGTGTTGTGCTTCGGATTCCCTTGAGACACAGGTATGCGGGTATGACTCTAGTACCATCAGGGGTATCGAAGAAAGTAGATGGGTCTCTGAGAGTGTAGCCTGCTCCCGTCTCTTCCCTATGCTCAATCAGTTTCTTCACGAACGCATCAACATTATCGAGAGGCAGTCTAGTCAGGAAGTGCTTGGTGTCAGCGACCTTGTGGAGAACGACTGAGTCATTGGTTCTAGGAGTCAGGCTGTATCCGTTTCTGAGGCCAGATACCGTTCCACCGAGCGAGTAGCCGGTGTGAACATAGTGACCGTGGGACTTTCCATAGAGTCTCGCTCCTGATAGGCTTCGTCCGTCTGTGGGTAAGTCAGTAGTCTGGTCATCGAAGGTGCCGCTATCTAACAGGTCCTCAGTATGTCGGTTAGACAAGTCATGCGCATAGGCGCTCTCGATGAACTTGGATTGTTGTGTGCTGCGTATGTATGGGTTCTGTGATAGGAATCCGTTGGTCACGTCTATCTGTGTGGTCCATGGGCTTGGCCCTGCTCCATTGTAGACTGCATTGATTTGATGTAACTCTGTCCTCGCTGTGCCGCCACTCTCAACCACTTCCTTAGGCCAGCCTATTTGAACAGAGTCAGCAGAGGACTGTACTTGCATCACGATGTCTTGGAATGCGATGAACTCCCTGTCATGTGCCACATCGTACAATAGGACACGAGCGTGGTCCGCAGTGGAAAGATAGGGGTCGACGAAGGCGACGGTCGGTGCTTGTGAAGCGGTCAAACCTAGTGCTAGGTAGTTCTCCTCGATTGTTCTGTTGACGTGTTGGGCATAGTTTCTTGCAGTCTCCAAGCAAGTGTCCCCTATCATGAAGTTCTCAAGTGGTATGCTATCTCTTGGATTGGTGGTATCCAACTCACCAGTGCCACCATTGAAGGCATTCCAGACTTGTGACTCGTTGTAGACACCTCTGCTCTTGGCGAACAACCCCTCTACAGCATGTGGGTTGTTGTAGGTCATGTTCGCCCAAACTGTATCACCGTTACGGAAACCGCCGTTGCAGTATGGATTGAGCCATGCTGCGTTCAATACAGCGTCCTTGTCCTCGTAATCACCCATCCATGTGGCTAACTTGACCGTACCACTAGCAGGTAGTGATGGGACGCTCGCTGTCATGTTGATTGTCTGAGTGCCTGATGAGTTGGCACTCTCGACTTCACTGACGACTCCTATCCTTCGTATCTTGTCGGTGGTGTCATCGTTGTAGTAGTAGAGTATGTCACCCTTCTTCACGTTCATACCATGAAGGTCATTGACGTTCTTGCCGCTAGCACCATCAACTGTTATCGTGGATGATGACATTGCAGTTATCGTGACATCGGTGATGTTGAGACTATTCTTCAACTCACGGTAATACTGAGAGCCGTCTGAAACTTCAGTCGTTGTTGACGTGCCCAACG
>TARA_A100001201_G_scaffold92345_1_pt1 | contig 19185 bp, 19 predicted proteins | sample TARA_A100001201 | Tara Oceans TARA_A100001201 (sample SAMEA2619872) | marine metagenome | biome: marine biome (ENVO:00000447); feature: surface water layer (ENVO:00002042); material: "saline water (ENVO:00002010), including plankton (ENVO:xxxxxxxx)" | depth 5 m | reverse complement strand
GCCACCAATAGGTGCAGAATCAGATAGTGAATAATGGCAATAACTAGGGGTCAAATGAAAAGACAATTATACGGAGTTGGAAGTTTAGTTGGTAGAGAGAAATTTGGTATAGGAAGTAGATTAAAAAAATTTGTTAGAAAAATAATTCCTAATGAAATAGCAGAAGTTGCTGTTAAGGCAGCACCGTTTGTTGCACCATTCAATCCTTTACTTGCAGGAGGAATGTCGGCTCTTGGATCATTCGATCAAACAGGTAGCATTGGTAGATCAGTTAAGTCTGGTTTAATTAATTATGGTTTAGGTCAAGGTGCAAGATATTTAGGTGGAGCTCAATTACAAGGAGGCATAAATCCTTTTGCTGGAGATAAAATGTTTACTTCACCAATAGGTATGGAAAGAACAGGTCTTGGAACATTTTTGAGAGATAAAGGTTTTATGGGTCAACCGACACCAGGAACCATAAGTGAAGGTAGTTACTTACCTTTTCAAGGTGAGGAAATGAAAATACCAACTTACGCAGAACAACTAGCTGAAAAATCTGTAAAAGAAACCTCTCCATTTAAACAATCAGTATCGAAACTTCTTAGTGGTGACTTCACTACAATGGGTGAAGGATTAAAAGAATTAGGTGGAAAAGGATTAAAAGCTGTATTTACAAAACCTGTACCAGGATCTCCTGGTGAAACACAAATAGATAAATTAGCAATAGGTGCAACTATTGCAGGAGCAGCTAACTATTTAGAAGCAAGAAAACTTGCTAAAGAAGCAGATTTAGTTACAGATGAAGATGAATATACAGAAGATATGTATGAAGCAGACAAAGCAAGATATGATCAATATTATGCTGAAATTTTAAAACCAGAATATTTTGGATTAAAAGATGGTGGTAGAGTTCAATATGCTGGAGGTGGCTTAAGTAAAAATAGGGTACAGCAATTAATTGATTTATTAGACTCAACTACAATAGATGAAGACTATAGAAAACAAATTATGGAAGAAATAGATAAACTAATGGGTAAATATAAATCAGGTGGTAGAGTTAAATATCAAAGTGGTAGTGTACCTGGTGGTGTTCCTAGTATTAAATTAAAAGAAGAAATGATTATACCAAAACCAAAAAGTGGTGCGTTCATGACCGAAGAAGAATTAGAAGCGACTATGCCTGGACTTGCAAGAGGAGAGTTAGGTGATCCGTTACCAGGAAGATCAGAAAGTGCAGCTAAGTTAGATGAATTAATTAAGATGTATGATAATTTTAGGACAGCTGCTTCTGGTATGGCTAACCCAGAAGAAGCAAGGGAATTATTTAATAGTAGAATAAAAGAAGATTATGATTCATTACATTTTTTAGATAAAGAAAAATTTGAAGATTACATAAGAGAGAATAAATCAAGAGGTGGTAGAATGGGTTATGCTTATGGGTCTGACAGAGAAGGTATCATGACATTAGAAGATAAATTAAATGTAGACACTATTTATAAAGATGATGATAGACCTAAAATATTAGATGAGCTTGGTATTGATGAAGATTTAATGGCTCGTTTCCCAACAAGTGTATTTTCTAAAGAAGAGATAAATAGACTATTTAAAGATAGTTCTATGACAACTAATGAAGACAGAAAATTATTATATAGAATTCTTATGAACCCAGGTCAATTTCCTGAAGCAGAAAACCAAATGAAACAGCTACTAGGTAAGCCTATCGATGAGATGAAAAAAGGTGGTAGAGTCGGGTATGCTATGGGTTCCGAGGTCCCTGTTCGAAAAAATCAAGGTGGGGTAATGGAATTAGACTATAGAAATACTGGTGGTTTTGTTCCAATTGGTGTAAAAGAAAAAGCAGATGATGTTCCTGCAATGTTGTCTAAAAATGAATTTGTATTCACAGCCGATGCTGTAAGAGCAGCAGGTGGAGGAAGTGTTAACAAAGGAGCTCAAAAGATGTATAATCTAATGAAGTCTCTAGAAAATAAGGTAGTATAATGGCAACAACCACAGCAACACAAATAACAAGACCAGCGCCATATTTAGAAGCAGCAGGTCAAAGATATTTAGATTTAGCGGCACAACTTGCTGCAAAACCAGTTGACGTTTCAAAATTTGCACCATCTGTTGCACAACAAAACGTATTAACTCAAGCAGCACAACAACAAGCAGCAACACAAGCAGGATTAGGTACATTAACATTTGATCCAACAACAGGGGCTGTAACTGGAGTTGGAACAGGAACAGGTGTTGCAGGTTATCAACCTTTCTTAAGTGCGGCCGCTGCCTACACTGGACCACAAGCATACCAATCTTTCATGTCGCCTTATCAACAAGAAGTTATTGATACGACATTATCAGAGTTTGACAAACAAAGACAAATTGCTCAACAACAAATTTCACAATCTGCAATTCAAGCAGGTGCATTTGGTGGTGGTAGAGAAGCTGTACAACAAGCAGAGTTTGGTGCACAGACTTTACAAGATAGAGCATTACTTGAAGCACAATTAAGACAACAAGGATTTCAACAAGCACAACAAGCAGCGGCTACTGCACAACAACAAGCAGTAGGTCTAGCATCATTACAACCAAGTTTAGCTCAAGCTAACATTCAACAATTAGGTGCAGCAGGAACTGCAAACCTTGCATATCAACAAGCAGTTAGAGATGCGGCAGCTCAAGCAGCACAAATGGGTGCTTACGAACCATATCAAAGAATGGGATTCTTAGGTTCTGCAATTGGTGGATTGTTATCAGGTTATCCACAAAACTATATGACAAGTACAGCACAACCTACAGCAGGAACTGCGGGTCCATTAAGTCAAGCGATATCTGGTGCAGCAACTGTTTATGGATTAGGAAGTTTATTTAGATAATGGCATACAACGTATTTAAAAGACCGATGTTCAAAAGAGGTGGGTCAACTACCGGTACTGGTATAATGTCTCATGTCGAACCACGGATCAAGGCTCAAAGAGGTTATGGTAATTATAGTGCAGGTTTTCCATATGAAATGAGTCAATTTAGTATTATGCCTCAGAGTAATATTAGACCAACCAATTTAAATGATTACACTAACATACCTGTTAAGAAAAATATTACATATCCAATAACAATGGATAGTATTGGTGGTTATGGTTTTATCGAACCTGGTCCAGAAACAAATCTTGAAACACTTCCAGATTGGATGTTGAGAGCAATGGGAACAGAAGAAAGTAGAGATGTTTTATCAAAAAGAAAAACTGGAATTCAGACAATAATACCTGAAAAAACATTATCAGGTGGTGCTACATCATTAGATCAAATTGTAAAAGAAAATATAGCTAAAAAAATTGCTAAAAAATCTGAAGAGCAACAAAAAGATGAAGTAGAAAAACCTGAACCTAAATATAAAGAATCCGACATTAAAACAGACATAGAAAATGAAATAGATCTTTTAACTGAAACATTGGGACCTTCTATTTCTAAAGCAGAAAAAGCTTTATTAATTGCAAAAGCTGCAGGAACTCCTGGGGGATTAACAGCTAAATTAGATGTTGCAAGAGAAGAAGGATTAAAGTTAGCTAGACAGAAAACTAAAGATGAAAGAGCAATTAAATTAGCTGCATACAAAGCTGCAAAAGATATTGAGAAAACTAAGATTGCGGCAGGTAAACGAGGTGAAACTGAAAGATTGTATGATGAATATGCTGATCTTTCTGTTAAAAAAGACAGAACCCCTAAAGAAGAAGCTAAGTTTCAAGCGTTGAAAAATAAACTAGAAAAAACAGATGAGGGTGAGGCTTTACTAAAAGCATACGCAGGTAAAGCATATGATGCTTCTAGAGTAAGAAGTTTAAAATCACAAATTGAAACATTAGAGGCTATAAAATCAAAATCGGATTTAGAGAAAAAAGATCTTGAAAAGAAAAAATCTGAATTACAAGAACAATTGTTTTATCAATCTTTATTAGGGATCCCTAGTTTTGAAGAAGGTGGAAGAGTTATGAAACAAATGGGTGGCTCTATGGAAGAGAACAATATTGTTTCAACAGAAAATGTTACTCAAGATCAAGTTGAACCAACTAAAACAGTTCAAACATTAAGTTATGCAGAACTTAGAGATAGATTACCAAAAGAAATTACTGATGATATTGTGCAATTGATTGCAGCTAGTGAAAGAGCTTTGCAAGATTTTGCATATATTAGAACACAACAAGATGTAAACGACTTTAACGCAAAGTATGGTGTAAACTTAGTATTGCCTGCTTCTGCAACATAGGAGGCATATGGCTACGCCACTTGAGTATTTTAGTCTAATAAATCAAATAGATGAACCTAGAGAACAAGATTTAACTTTAGTTAAAGACGAACCGACTGTTTCAGATTATATTGCTGATATCGTAAGAGCACCCGTTGGTGGTGTTAGTGATGCTATTCAAGGTTTATTAACTTTAGGTGCAATACCTATAGATTATTTAGCAGACACAAATTTAACCAAAAAAATAGATGATGTATTTGATAAATATGCGCCAGATGCAAGGACAGGTATTGGTGAAGTAGTACAAACTTTAACTCAATTCGGTGTACCATTAGGAGTTGCTTCTAAACTTGGCGCTGGAATGAAGATATTAAAAGCGGGTAATATTAGAAAATTATCTAGCTTACCAACAGTAGGTGCTAAAGGTGCAGAGCTTGCAAAACGTGCAGGATACTTTGGAGCAATTGGGGGTGCAATAGATTTAGCTGTATCTAATCCAGGCGATAACGTTACTTTGTCTGAAACACTTGGTTTTAGTGAATCAAAAAATTTGGATGCATTAGAAGGTAGAGAAAGAGCAGCTGAATTATTTAAACAAAAAATTAGATTTGGTGCTGAAGGTGCAATTATTGGTGGTGCAATACCATTACTACCAGCAGCAGGATCAATTGGATATAAGTATGGAATACAACCAGTAGCTAAAAAAGTTGTAAGTCCTGTATTAGGCAAAACATTAACTGCTTTAGATAAAGTAGTAGTCAACCCATTGTCTATTGCAATAGCTGGTAAAGGAACAAAATCATTAGCATCTGATATAGTTCAAAAAGGTGGCGGGCTTCTTAAAAAAGGAATTGAAAAAACAGGACTACCTCCTGCAGATTCATGGAAATATTTTGACACCAAAACAGGATCTTATGGCCAAAGGATTTTAAAAACTTTAGATAATTTAAAAAACCAATTCACTACATCAGGTATTTTATCACCTAGTTTAAAGGCTGAGGGAACAAAGATAGCATCTAAAATAGAAGCAGAAATGAAAGGATTTGCAAGAGTAGCAGATCGAATTGATAATACTTTAGAAGATATTGTATCTAAATATAAATTTAATGTTTATGATAAATTAACTGGATCGAGAAGATTTCACAATATTGATGATGCATTACAAACAGAAAAAAATAAAGTATTTGATTATTTACAAGCACAAGGGCCTAATGCACAAAAAAGAGCTTTAAGTGAGGTTCATCCTGCTGTTCAAAATGAAGCAAAAGAACTTAAAAAAATATTAAAAGAATCTAATACTAAATATGGAAATTTATTAGCTAATAGTCCAGATAAATCATACAAAGAACTATCTAAATTATTTATTGAGGATGCGGATAATTTATTTAAACAAAGGTTTGCTGCGTTCGATAATAAAAAATTTCAATACGACCCATTAACTGGGACCGTTGGTAAACGTGCGGTTCAAGAAATAAAAAATATTATTTTAAAAAATAATGATATGAAAAAGATTGTTGCAAATCAAACATCTGAAGATTTAGCAAAACTTGGTGGTAAAGGTAACTATGAAGAATTGTTTGAAAAAAACTTGCAATCATTAGCTGAAACAAAAATACAAGGAATTAAAAATGCTGCAATACACTCAGGTAGTAATCCTGAGATGTATACAAATGCTTTAGCTAAAATATTAGGAACCGAAGTTAAAAGTTTAACTAGACCACAAAGAAATTTTCCAGATGCAATTAAAGACTTTATAACTACACCTAAAGGCATGACTGTACCCGTAAAAGATTATCGAAATTCAGTTATAGATGCATTAGTTTGGAATTCAAAACAAACATATTCAAAAAATTACTTTGATGAAGTATTGAAAGAGTGGACTAAAACCGGTGTTATAGTTGGTAATCAATTAGATTCAAGTGGTAAAGTAATTAAATCTTGGGAAAATGTAGCTCTTGAAAAAGGTATAGATCCTTTAAGATTGAGAAGAATACAACCAGCAGACAGAGTTCCTATAAAATTAGAAATTGACCCAGCGACAGGTAAAGCAAAAAGTAGATCTCAGCCTATGTATGAAAGTAATTTATTTACTAATGAATATTATACATTACCAGAAATACAACATGCATTATTAGAGACTAAAGTTGGTTTTGATAGATTATTTGATGTTCCTTTTTATAAAACACTAATGACTTTAAAATCAGGTGGTCAGATTGCTAAAACAATTTTCTCACCTATGACACAAATTAGAAACGTTACTACAGCTTCTTTCTTTCCATTAGCTAGTGGTTTAATTGGTAGTAGAGCATCAGTGGGTGATGCGTGGAAAACGGTTGCTGAAGATATATTTACAGGAGCCAAAACTAATTTAGCGAAATTAAATTCTGAGATAGATGATATGGTAACTAGAGGTGTTATTGATCAAAACATTCAAGTTAACGAAATTAGAACTATTTTAAATAAAGCGAAAGATGGAATGTTAAGTTTTGAATCTTTCATGAACAATCCTACGGTTAAAAAGTTTGTGGATGTGTATCAAGGGGGTGACAATTTATGGAAAGTATATGCGGATAAATTCTATCAGTCTGCGTTAAATGATGCTTTTAGTTATGTATCTCCAGCTCAAGCTGCAAGAGGACTAAAAGGTGGTACAGATGATTTAATATTAGAGAATGTAAAAGATTGGTACAGAACTGTAGCTAAAGAAAACTTTATTGAAACAAGCATTATTACAGGACAAAAGAAAACAGGTGCAGAAGCTTTAAAAGAAGTATCTGCATATTTAGTAACTAATACTATACCTACATATAGTAAGGTTCCAAATATTATTAAAAATTTAAGGACATTACCTTTAGGTAACTTTGTAGCCTTTCCTGCTGAAATTATGAGAACAAGTGCAAATTTATTAGCATTAGGTGCAAAAGAACTAACAAGTACAAATCCTTTCATTAGACAAATGGGTGCAAGAAGATTAATAGGTGCTTCTGCAACATTTGGTGGTATTGGTAAAATAGTTAGTGAGACTGCACAATATGTGACAGGTGTTGATGATGATAAAATGGACTCAGCGAGAAGATCTTTTTTACCAACTTATGAAAAAAATGCTACACTAATTCCTTTATCTGCTCCAGATAAAGATGGTAAATTTAAATATTTTAATTTTTCTTATTCTAATCCATATGATTCATTAGTGCGTCCATTTAACGCAATTGTAAGTGCTTATGGTGATGGTAGATTAAACAAAGATAATGCTGAAAGAATAGTAATGTCGGCATTATTTGGCGATCCTGTATCAGATAGACCAGGTGCCATATCAGAATTTTTTGCACCATTTGTAACAGAATCAATCGGTACAGAAAGAGTAGCTGATGTAGTGTTAAGAGAGGGTAAAAAAAGAGGTGGTGGTATTGTTTATTCCCCACAAGATCCATTAAACGTTAAAATTGCTAAAAGTATAGATCATATTATGGGTGGTTTAACACCAGGAGCATTTACTCAAGCTTCAAGAGTTTGGGAAGGTGCAACAGGACAATTTACTGATGCAGGAACTGCAAGAAATACTAGAGATGAATTAATGGCTATGATGTCTGGTATTCGTGTACAAGAAGTAAAACCTTTATCTAGTATGCCTTTTATAATTACATCATACGGTAAAGATAGAACCAATATTAGTAGTAAGTTTGGTAGAGTTGCTTATTCAGCAAACGAATCATTACCAAATAAATTATCTGCTTTTAAAACATATTTATTAGAATCATATGATTCTCAAAATAAAATGTTTAGAACATTAAAAGATGCAGAGAATTTAGGTATTGATGATTATGAATTGAAAAAAATATTAGAAGATCGTTTAACTAAATCTGATACAAGAAGATTATTAGATGGTACTTTTAAAGTACCAACTTTTTCTGAAGAAAGATTTGATGCTTTGGTTAGAAGAGTTGAAACAGAAAATCCTCAAGCTGCCTTACAACTAGAGTCTAATAATGAAATACTAAAAGAGATATTTAAAGACACTAGAACCGAATTAAAATATTATGATTTAAATAGAGGATTAGATACATTATCTGATTACTTAGATAGATTATTGAGCCCTGGTGCAGAAAGAGCAGAAGCGGCTCCTGTTAGATTAGCTCCTGTAACAAGGACAACGGACCAAACAGTAAGCCTACCATCACAGGTAACAGGAACTCCAATCAATCAAGGACTGTTTCAAAATCAACAAACATTAGGACAAAACTTTAATTTGCTTCCAACAGCAGAAAAGGTTAGAATACTATTTGGTGGATAATTATGACATTTGATGAATTATTTAAATATTATGCTGACATAGGTTTTTCTAGCTACCAACAGCCTCAAGGTATAGAGACTATACAAACAGAAATGGTATCTCCTATTGCAGATGTTACTCAAGCTCAACCTATAGTGGCTCCTATACTACCTGTAGATTATGGTCAAGGTGATGATAGAGATGATTCAGGTATTAATTATTTTAATAGAGATGAACTATTAGGTAGTGCTGATTATTTTCCTCAATTTCCTTTTGAACAAAGATTGAAGACAGGATTAGCTAGTCTATATGATGTGTATTCTGGATTACCAACACCAATGAATTTAATTAAACAAGGTTTTGAAAGAATGGAACAAAATAGATTAGCTAAGTTAGAAGCAGAAAGAATTGCTGCTGAAAAAGCTGAAGCCGAAAGAATTGCTAAAGAAAAAATTAAAAAAGCTGAAGAAGCTGCGTATCAACAAAAATTAGCTAAATCAAAAACAGTTATTCAAGATAGAGATGGTGGAGGCGGTTGGCAAGAACAAACTAGGGCTAAAGAAAAAGCTGGAGAAAAAGTTGCTGGACCTGGTTTTGGAAGAGGAGCATATTTCTAATGCCTAACGGTAAAGAGGCAGATACAACAGGAGAGCACCTTATGGCATTATATGGACATGTAGAAGGATTAAAAAAAGATGTACGTCATGTACACAAAGATATTGATACCATGAACACAAAAATAAATGAGATAGAAAGAAAAACAGATAATTTATTGTATTGGATTATTGGTGGAGCATTTACAACTATTCTTACATTAGTAGGATTATTTAATTTATTCTTGAATTAAATACATTAATTATTATATTTGTAATAGGTCGCTTTAGGAGGGCCTATAAATTAACTGTCTAAATAAGGAGGTTATTATGACAAATCTAAATACATTCCTAAATTACGCAATCGGTTTTGATGATATGTTTGATAGGTTTAATTATCTATCAAGAGTCAATTCTGGTTTTCCACACTACAACATAAAGAAAATAAAAGAAGGTGAATACACTATTCAAATGGCTTTAGCAGGTTATAAAAAAGATGAGGTTAAAGTTAAAGTAGAAGATGGTGTTTTAGCTATTGAAGGTTCATCAAAAGATGACGAGCAAGACTTTGTACATCAAGGTATTGCAAAAAGATCTTTTAAAAGAAAATTTCAATTAGCAGATTATGTTGAATGTGGTGGAGCAAAACTTGAAGATGGTATGCTAAATATCAATTTAAAGTATAACCCACCAGAAGATAAAAAACCAAAAGAAATAAAGATTGATTAAATCCATTCTTTAAGTTCATCGCCAGTAATTTTACTGGCGATGTTCATTTTATTCTTTAAAGCTTTTAATATTTTTTCATCAACAGTATCTTCAGCTACAATATCAATATAAGTCATTTTTCTAGTTTGACCTGCACGATTTATCCTTGCTTCTGATTGTATTCTTTTTTCATAATCATAACCATTTGCATAATAAATCATTGTATTTGCACCCGTTAATGTGATACCATACCCACCAGTTTGTGGTGTACCAATAATAAATCTAACAGGACTATTCGGATCCTGTATTTCTTTAATAGCTCTTTGTCTTTCTTCATTGGTAGTATCACCATAATAAGTTACATAAGATTCTTTACCAAAGTTTTTTTCTACAGTATTTACAATAGAAGCTATGTCATGCCTATAGTGGGCCCAAATGACAGCCTTATTCTCTACTTCACCTAGTATATCTACTAGAGCAGAAAGTCTTTCATTTTTAATTGGTTTTATGCTACCATCATCAGCCGTAAAATGACCACAAGTTATTTGATGTAGTCTCATCAACTGAACCATAGCTGATTGTGTTGTCATTTGTTTTCCTTCTAATTCAGCTAAAGCCAACATCTTCATTTGATTATATAGTTTCTTTTGTTCTGGAGTTAATTGTATAACTCTTTTTACATAAGTATAATCTGGTAAATCTAGACAATCTTCTTTTAAACAACGATAAGAAAATGGTTCTAATTTTTGTGATAGCTCACCTAAATTTTTATAACCAACAACTATTTGTACTGAACGACCACCAAAATTAGCTGATCTCATTACAGCATATCTTGATCTAAAACTATAATATGATGAATGATCTAATAAGTATTGGTCTAAAAATTCACATTGTTTATATAAATCTAATGGTGATTTAGTTACAGGTGAACCTGTAAGTATTCTTCTATACTTAGAGTGTTCTCCAAGAGATACTATATTTCTTGTTCTTTTTGCATCTGGGTTTTTAATAGTTGTAGATTCATCTATTGCCATTAAAGTATTATGTGAGTTGATAAATTTAGCAGCAAACTGCAAACCTTTTGTAGTAGAAAAAGCTTCGACATTCATAATCAATACATGCAAATCTTCTTCTGATTTAAACAAGCTATCTAATAATTTTTGCTGTTTATCATTTATAGTTGCTTTCCATAACACTACATTTTTTTCTATGTGCGCAGGCATATGAACTGGTATCTCAGAATCATACCAGTTTTGATAAACACCTTTAGGTGCAATAATTAATGCTCCATTGATCTTACCTTTATCATAAAGCATAGCAATGTTATCAATAAGTACCTTAGATTTTCCAGTACCCATTTCCATGAAGTATGCAAATACTTCTTTATTCCAAGATTTTTCCAATGCAGTTATTTGATGTGCATAGGGTTTAGTTTTAAATTTATAGTTCATAATTTTTATTTCTTCTTTCTATTGACAATTATAAAATAATAACTATTAATTAATTGTCAAGCGAAAGTTAAAAATGAATGAAAATAAAGTTTATGTAATACAAGAATTACCTGGGACAAGATCAGGTAATCCTAAATTTAATATTATGGGAGCACAGAAATATGGCAAACTTATCACACTTTTGCCAGAATTTTCTCAGATGATATTATCACCAGGTCCTTTAATTTTTAAATTAAGGAAACTGTTAAAGAATTATACTGAAAATGACTATTTGTTACTAACAGGAGATCCAGCCATTATTGGTGTGGCATGCTCTATTGTAGCAGATATTACAGGTGGTAAGTATAATCTTTTAAAATGGGATAGACAGGAACAAACCTACTATCCTGTAGAAATTAACTTATATGAAAAAGGAGAAATAGATGACGGTTAGTAATAGTTGGAAGGTACGAAATAAATTGTACCAATTAAAAGAAAGAGAAAAAGGTTTAGAGAAATGTGTGGAAGATACTAAAGATGACTATACTTTTTTGAAAGAATTTAAATTATTTAAAAGACCTAAAAATGCAGTATCTTATAAATGGTATGCGTCAGTTTGTCTCTTTGCAATATTAGGTCTTGATAAAATTATTTATTATCATTATATGAGATATAAAGCTTATAAAGAAATAATTAAGGTTCGTAAATTATTAATACAAACCAGAAAGGAAATAAAGTATTATGAGCAATGTTAATATAAACTTTGAAGAAGATAAACAAAATCAATTGAAGTTATCTTCTGATAATGACAAAAAGACTTTAAGTCAACAAGTTGAGAAACTAAAGTCTTTGGAAGATAAGTTGAAAAAAGCTGAAAGTGATTTGAAAAAATTAAAACAAGAAGCTGATGCTTTATCAAATGATATCATTCCTACAATGATGACTGAAATGAATATCAGTACAATAAAATTAGCAGACGGGACAGCAGTTGAAGTTAAACCCGTCTACGGTGCTTCAATACCTTTAGATAAAAAGGAAGAAGCATATAACTGGCTTCGTAGCAACGGCCTGGGTGACCTTATTAAAAATGAGGTTACTGTTTCCTTTGGTCGTAACGAAGATAACAAGGCTATGGCTTATGCTACCCTTGCACAAGGTCAAGGATATCAACCTGTCCAGAAACTAAAGGTTGAGCCTATGACACTTAAAGCGTTGGTTCGTGAGCGTCTCGAATCTGGAAAAGAGATGCCCACGGATCTATTTAATGTGTTCGCAGGAAACAGAACTAAAATTACTCGAACCTAATAAGGAGGAATAATGAGTAAAGAACAAATAACCAAGAACGACGGATCAAGTACAAATGCTGTAGCTAATAAAAAAGCTGCAGGAGCTTTAGCTGCAAACTTCTTTGAAGCAGATGCAGACAAAGGCTTAACTAACATAGGTCATGAAGATCTGGCGTTACCGTTCCTAAAAATCTTAGGACAACTATCTCCAGAAGTTAACAAAAGAGATGGTAAATATGTTAAAGGTGCAGAACCTGGAATGATTTACAACTCTGTAACTGGAGAACTATTTGATGGTGAGAAAGGTATTGAAGTAATACCTTGTCACTACAAATTAGAATACATTGAATGGCAAGATAGAGGAGAAGGCTCTGGCGCTCCTGTTGCAATTCATCCATCGTCTAGTGATATCATGACAAAAGTAACTAGAGATGCATCTTACAAAGATAGACTACCTAACGGTAACTATATTGAAAGAACTGCTAGTCATTTTGTTATTGTCAATAGCAAATCACCTTCTACAGCGTTGATCGCCATGAAATCAACACAGTTAAAGGTTAGTAGAAAGTGGAATAGTATGATGGCAAGTATAAAGATGAAAGGTCAAAACGGAATGTTTACACCGGCATCTTTTAGCCACGTATATAAACTTAGAACAGTTCAACAATCAAACGATAAAGGTACATGGTTTGGTTGGGAAGTTTCTAAAATTGCTCCAGTAGGGGATGAAGCTTTGTATACACAAGCTAAGTCTTTTGCAGATAGTGTTAGTAAAGGCGATGTTCAAGTAAAACATGGCGAAGCTGATACTAAAAAATCTGAAGCACACTTCTAATTTTAGTTATGTATGGGCGAGCAATCGCCCATACCAATAAAGAGATGATATGGATAAAGTATTTATAGAGACATTTACAGGATTAAAGAGAGCATTTGGACAAGCAGATCTATCTAAAACTAAAATAGATCCAACAACAGGTAAAGCAAAACCTGTGTATGATTGGATTGATAGAGAGATAGAGGATCAAGATTATATAGATCATTTAAAAGGTATTAAATCAATTGGAGTTCAACCTTGTGATGATAAAGGTATGGCAGTATTTGGTGCCATAGATATAGATGATAAGCAACATAGTTATAAAAATTTCCCATTTAAAATATATTTAGAATTAATATCACAATATAAACTACCTTTAGTGCCCGTTAGATCTAAAAGCGGTGGTCTACATTTATATTTATTTTTAGATAAACCTGCTAAAGCAGTATTTATTAGAAGATTTTTAGAAGGATTATTGTTTACATTAAAGCTACCACCAAACATAGAAATATATCCAAAGCAAACAGAGTTAGGACAGAATGACGACGGAACATGGAACTATGGTCAATTTATAAATTTACCTTATTATAATAAAACAGAAAGAACTGGTTTTAATTTAGATGGTACAGCATTTACATTTGATCAATTCATAGAAGTTATTAAACAAAATAGATACACTGCAGATGAGTTAGAAGAATTTTCAATAGAGCATACTAAAAAATTATTAGAAGGTGGTGGAGAGGAATTTAAAGATGGTCCACCATGTTTGCAAAGACTAACTCAAGATAAATTAACAGATGGCAGAGATAGATTTTTATATAATTATATGGTTTTTGCTAAAAAGAAATACCCAGATAATTGGGAAGAAATGGTTATAGCTGCCCCAAATAAATATTTTAAACCAGATTCAAATGGTGTGATCGATTGGACAGAAACAAAAACAAAACAAAAAATAAAATCATGGGCTAGAGATAGTAAAGGTCATACTTGTAATGACGATCCAATATATTCTGTTTGTATGAAAGCAGAATGTAGAAATAGAAAGTTTGGTTATCTATCAGATAAAAGAAGATTGTTTCCTGCATTATCTGGTTTACAGAAAATAACTTATCCAGAACCAGAATATACCTTTAATGTTACTTTACCAGATGGAGAAAGAACAAAAGAAGTTAGAGCAAAAAACATAAAACAGATAATAGAATTAGATAATATAAGAGCAATCATTGGAGCTGCTGCAGATGTAGTCCCACCTAAAATAAAACAAAATGAATTTCAAGATATATTAGATAATTTATTTCCACCAAAGATGGTTACTTCTCCACCAAAAGGTACTTCACCAGATGAGATGCTAACTGAATACTTAATAGAATATTTAAAAGGACCACAAGCTGAATCACATGCAGCATTTAAAACAGGAGCCACTCTTATAGAAAAAGATGTTGCATATTTTGTTTATCCAAAATTTTTTAATACTTTAAAAAATAAGGAATGGAAACCAAACAAAGCAAAGACAGCAGAAGAGATGGTTAGACTTTTTGATGCGGAATTTGGTTTTAGAAAAAGATATCCTTTAAAAACAGGACAAACAAAAAACAACCCACCAATAGTAGTAACTAAAATTGATTTAAATAAGATCGATGGTTTCTTACAAAGAGAAGAATCTGAACCAGAAAATTTAATAGTAAAAGAGGAGATAATATAATGAAGTATGGGCTAACTAAAAACCAACAAAAGTATTTTAATTTTATTTCAAAATATATTCAAGAGAATGGGACACCACCTAGTTATAGAGAAATGGCGGATTATTTCAGTACATCTAAAAGTGTTGTTTCCTCTAATATTAACAACTTAGAACGTAGAGGTTGGATTAAAAAACTACCTGCTGCACATAGGTCAATAGTAATTATAAAATGATAAAAAAGATATTTGGTCCTCCAGGTACAGGTAAAACAACTACTTTATTGGATTTAGTAGAAAGCTATATTGATAAAGGAGTAGACCTAAATAACATAGGTTACTTTGCTTTTACTAGAAAGGCAGCTAATGAAGCTAAAGATAGAATGTTAGAAAGAAAACCTAACTTAAATAAAAATGATTTAAGATACTTTCAAACTCTACATTCTTTTGCTTTTCATACACTAGGAATGAAAGAAGAAAATGTAATGCAACCAGTTCACTACGAACAAATAGGTAGAGAATTAAATTTAAGAGTCACAGATTCTGGTGATGAGTCTGGTTATATGGATTTTAATAGTGAGTATTTTAAACTAATAAATAAAGCTAGAGTAAAAGATATATCTGTTGAATCAGAATTTAATACAAACGAATGGAATAGAGATGAAATTGATTATGAAACTTTAGGAACAGTTTATTTAAATTATAATAATTTTAAATCAACTAACTTATATGACTTCAATGATATGATTGATAAGTTTGTTAAACAATCTAATAAATGCAAAACATTTGATGTTATATTTATAGATGAAGCCCAAGATTTATCCCCAATACAATGGAAGATGTTTGATATTTTAAAAACAAAATCAAAAGACATCTATCTTGCAGGTGATGATGACCAAGCCATATTTGCCTGGGCAGGTGCTGATGTAGAAAGATTTTTAAATGAACCGTGTGATGAAGAACAAATTTTAGAAGAGTCTGCTAGAGTTCCTTTAGCAGTTCAAGAATTATCTAATATAGTATTAGAAAGAATAGGTGTTAGAAAAAATAAAAAATATTTACCTAAAAAAGGATCAACAGGAACTGTTAGTCCAATATATGATTTAGAACATATAAATTTTTTAAAAGATGATTGGTTAATATTAACCAGGACAAGATATAGATCAGATGAAATATCTAAATTATTAAAACAAAATAGTCTTTACTTTAAAAATAGATTCGGTAAGAGTATCAATACAAGATTATATAAAGCAATAATGAATTTTACAGAACTATGTAAAGGTGGATCCATATCTTTAGCTGATGCTAAAGAAATACACGACTACTTACCGGACAATCCTTTCTTTAGATTTAAAGAAGATAAACAACAATATACTATGAATGATTTTGGTTATGGTGAAGATGCTCTTTGGTATAATTTATTTACAAGAGCCGACCAAGAAGAATGTTTTTATATTAGAAGTTTATTATCTAAAGGTGAAAAATTATCTAAAGAACCTAGAATAGAAGTTTCAACTATACATGCTGCAAAAGGTGGTGAATGTAATAATGTTATTGTTGTATTAGATAACTCTAAAAAAATTAGAGAATCAGTAGAAGATAGTATTAATAAAGCAGATGAAGAGCATAGAGTTTGGTATGTAGGTATAACACGTACCAAAGAAAATTTGTACTTATTAAAACCAAAGAAGGAGCGTTATGGCTATTCTTTGTAATTTTAAACAGAACGGGATAGAAGGGTCATCTCAATGGAGAGTGGTAGCTTCATGTCTTAACGGACTTAGTTGGTTCGAAGCCTTCGAATCCCAGTATTTTTCACACTTCGTAAACCAACAACTACCACAAATAAAAGGAGTAATATATGCCAAATAAAGATATGTTTGATAGCGCTTTTCCACAAGATAAGCAGATAGGTGGGAGTCACTATAAGTCGTTTCACATACAACCTTATGAGTTTATATCTAAAAATGACCTATCATTTTTTCAAGGTAATGTGATTAAATATGTGTGTCGTTATATGAATAAAAACGGTATACAAGATTTAGAAAAAATAATTCATTATTGTGAATTAGAAATAAAGAAATTAAAGGATGCCGATGTCAAAAGAAAAAGGTAGAAAATGGGATGGTAAATCCCGAATCTCTAATGATGTATATCGAAAGAGATTTGATGAAATATTTAAAAAAAAGAAAAACAAAGAAGAAGATAAAAAGGATAAAAAATGAGAGTGCCTTTATTTACAGCACAGACTGAATGGATTGAACCAGAAGAATATCCAGATTTAAGGTCTTATGATGAAATAGCAATTGACCTGGAGACAAGAGATCCAGATTTAAAAACAAGAGGATCTGGTTCTGTTATTGGTAATGGTGAAGTTGTAGGTATTGCTGTAGCTGTGCCAGGTAGAAAATTTTATTTTCCAATTGCTCACGGATCAGGGCCCAACATGGATAGGAAGAGAACTTTAGAATGGTTTAAAGATGTTTGTGCATCACCCGCTACAAAAATATTTCATAATGCCATGTACGACGTATGTTGGATACGTAAATTAGGTATAAAAATCAATGGTTTAGTGGTAGATACAATGATTGCTGCATCTTTAATTGATGAGAATAGATTTTCATTTACATTAAATTCTTTGTCTTGGGATTATTTAGGTCATGGTAAAAACGAGGCTGCTTTAAATGAAGCTGCAAAAGAAAGAGGATTAGATCCTAAATCAGAAATGTGGAAACTTCCTGCAATGGCTGTTGGATCTTATGCAGAAAAAGATGCTGAACTAACTTTAGAACTTTGGCAGATATTTAAAAAAGAAATTATACATCAAGATATAGAATCAATATTTAATCTTGAGACAGATCTTTTTCCTTGCTTGGTCGATATGCGGTTCCTTGGAGTTCGGGTGGATGTGAGTAAAGCCCATGAATTGAAGCGACAATTACAGCTACAAGAAGATATGTTACTCCACAAAGTAAAAAGAGAAACAGGAATAGATACTCAAATATGGGCAGCAAGAAGTATTGCCAAAGTCTTTGACAAACTTGGTTTAGATTATGAAAGAACTGAAAAAACACAAGCACCATCCTTTACTAAAAATTTTTTACAGGAACATCCTCATCCTATTGTTAAAAACATAGCACAAGCTAGAGAAATAAACAAGGCGCATACAACCTTTATTGATACCATAATAAAATATGAACATTGTGGTAGAATACATGCAGAAATAAATCAAATTAGATCAGATCAAGGTGGAACTGTTACAGGTAGGTTTAGTTATAATAATCCTAATCTACAACAGTTACCTGCTAGAAATAAAGATTTAGGTCCTATGATAAGATCATTATTTTTACCAGAAGAAAATCATACCTGGGGATGTTTTGACTATTCACAACAAGAACCAAGACTAGTTGTTCACTATGCAGCGTTACATAAATTTCCATCTGTTTATGATGTTGTTGATGAATATAATGATGATAACAATACAGACTTCCATCAAACAGTTGCGGACATGGCACAGATACCGAGATCACAAGCTAAAACAATTAACTTAGGTTTATTCTATGGTATGGGTAAAACAAAATTACAAGCAGAGTTAGGTGTTACGAAAGAAAAAGCTGCAGAACTATTTGAACAGTATCATGCTAAAGTACCTTTTGTAAAAAATTTAATGAACAGTGCATCGAATAGAGCACAAGAACGTGGTCAGATAAGAACTTTACTTGGTAGACTATGCAGGTTTCATTTGTGGGAGCCTAATATGTTTGGTATGCACAAAGCATTACCACACGAAGATGCACTCAAGGAACACGGACCAGGGATTAAAAGAGCTTACACTTACAAAGCATTAAATAAATTAATTCAAGGTAGTGCAGCGGACATGACTAAGAAAGCAATGTTAGAATTATATAAAGAAGGAATCATTGCTCACATACAGATACATGATGAATTAGATTTATCTGTTGAGTCACCAGAACATGCTAAAAAGATAATTGAAATTATGGAGAATGCTGTTACACTAGAAGTACCCAACAAAGTTGACTATGAATCTGGAGAAAATTGGGGCGATATTTATGATAAATAGGAGAAAAATAAATGGCTTATTTAAATGCGAATGTACCCCCAATATACTGCAAAATAAGGAAGGAATATCTCTATGACCTTAAAAGACATCAAGGCGAGAGT
>TARA_A100001201_G_scaffold13901_2_pt1 | contig 19307 bp, 21 predicted proteins | sample TARA_A100001201 | Tara Oceans TARA_A100001201 (sample SAMEA2619872) | marine metagenome | biome: marine biome (ENVO:00000447); feature: surface water layer (ENVO:00002042); material: "saline water (ENVO:00002010), including plankton (ENVO:xxxxxxxx)" | depth 5 m | reverse complement strand
TTCCAGCACTTAGAAGCACCAACATTCTTACGTGCTTGTTTCATGCTTTCAACAACTTCATTCTTTTCATCGTTGATAGCGTGTTCATGCATCTCAGAAACTAACGTTGTTAGATCTTCTACCGATACATTCTCTTCAATACCATGTGCGAAAAGAACATCATAGTGAGAGATGTGTCCGTTTTCATCTAGGGTATGCATTTCCTTAATGCACTCACCAGATCCCCACTCAGCATGTTCAACTTTAGATGAGCAATTGTGAGTTACTTTGTAACCCTTTCCTTTACAATCATCACATCCTTTACCCTTACACTTCTTACATTCAATCTTACCTTCAATGAGAGAATCAGAAAGACTTACTACTTCTTCCTTACGAGTATCCTTACCATCTGCTTTCTTACCCTTTGCACGTTGGATTGCATTATGAACTACACCAGCATGTTCCTTAGAACCAGATTCAATCTTACCATCACCATCATAGTCCTTAGCAGCTTTCTTCTCTAGAACTACCTCTTCCTTAGTGGTCTTCTTAGCATAGATTGCTTTATCACCATACTTTTTCTTGAGATCACCAGCAACCTTATCGAATGCAGACATACCAGACTTCTTCTGTGGCATTGGTTTTGGTTGTGATCCACCAGAACGAGCAACACCAGGCTTGCTACGTGGACGGAAAGTTCCTCTTTCCATCTGACGATCCTTCATACGATCGTAATCTTCCTCATTCACATTTTCAACTTCTTCTTTCTTCAATGCCATTTGAGCTCTTTTTTGAGCGAACTTTTTCATTCTTATCTGTCTATCAGATAATCCCTCATTACTGCGATCCCTGTGTGCTGGGGAATTTATATTTTCAGGTCTAGTATCAGCTTCAGCAACTTGTTCTACATCTTCTTTCTTCATTGCTCTCTGTTTCTTCTCAAGTTCATTTCTCTTGAGAACTTTATCCTTAATCTTCTTCTTAATTTCTGGACGTGAAGAAACTCCATACACACCAGCGGTAGGAGCACTAAACTTTCCTCCCTGGTTATGAATCGCAACATCCATATATGAAGTAGACGATTCATCTAAAACATGCATAGCGTAATCTAGAGTTACACCATGAAGATTTTCTTTCAAATACGCTTCAGTTAATTCCTCATCGGAATCATACATCTTAAGACCTTGCTCAACGAATCTCTCTGCACGGAAGAGTTGAGAAGGTTCTAAAGTAATAAAGGATGCAATTTTAGATAGGTCCATTAGATATACTTGTTTTAATACTATTTAGTGGTCTTTTTCTTTACAGACTGAGTGACTGGAGGCGTTCCAGGTTCGGGTACAGGCTTACCTGTAAACGATTGTACTTTCTCTCCAGGAGTCATTTGTTGTAAAGCGATTCTATAAACATCAGTACCGACTTCCCAATGTGCTTTTTCACAGATATTATCTAACCATTGTCTAAAGGTTCTACCCTCTTCATCAATCATAATGATATAGTTTGGTCCTCTCACAATGATTTCACCTTCAACACCAGTAGTTAAACTCTCAACGATGTCACCAATATTGAAAATATTTTCCTGGTAATACTCTTCACGTAGTGTATCATGATCAAGTTTAGGAGCAATCTGCCATAGACTCTCCTCAAGATTCATAGACTTACGTAGTTGCATATAGATACTCTTCGCTTCAGATCCCTTTAGATCTTTTGGAAGTCCTTTCTTAAATGCATCATAGTCATTATCAGATGCAGCTTTTCTCATTTTAGATGCAGACATTCCTTCTACATCATCAGACTTATCGTCTCGTTCACCTGCACTAATGACATCCAACTTACCAAAATTATATGTCTTACCGTTATACTTGCTTGTAATATTAGAGAACTCTTTTACACGGTCATCACCAACGACAACCTTGACATTATCATAACCCTTACCATGTAGATCTTTTAGAACATCAAAGATGTTTCTACCAGAACTAGCGTCACCAGAAATATTATTTGCATGATGTGGAAACATCGTACTCATAACATTGTGCTTAGTTGCAAGATCAAAAGGATTCTTCTTTGCATCCTGACTGTGACTTGGATAGATCATGTAATCAGATCCATCTTTATAAGCCTCATCAGCAACTCTATCCATGAGTTTTAGATGACCAACATGTGGAGGATTGAACCTACCAAAAGTAATCACAATAGATGGACCACCTTCGTTACGAGGAACTTGTGAAGTATCCTTATCATCAGATTTCTCTGAAGATTGTGGTTCTTGTGCAGGTGTCTTTTGAGCGGGAGCTTGTTGTACTTGTTTTGCTTTTGAAGCAAACTGCTGTAGAGTTTGAACATCAGCAACTGACTGCGGACCATTAAGTGGTTTTCCAGTCTTAAGTTTCTCTTGTTCCGCTTTAGAGATACGTGTTAGACGCTCTCCTCCCTCAGCTTTAGCAACAATATTTCCAGACTTGTCTGAATAATAGCCTTTACCAGTATGGGTCAAACCCTTCTTTTCCGCTTCTAAACCTGCTTTGGTTCTCGCTTCTCCAAAAAAGTTGCTAAAAGATTTCATTAAATTGAGTGCAAGTATAAGCTATAAACTATTTATTTGTCCCAGTTCTTATCAACTGTAAAGTTAGCAACCGAGAACTCAAGTCTATCAACTAATTTTGTTGCACGACCAGATTTAATTGCAACGAATCCTTCTGGTGCGGTAACACGATATCCATTTCCATCTTTGATGAACGTACCAATATCTTTAACCTTCTCCAATTGACGCACTACCATTAATTTTGCGGTAGTAAGATTCTTGTATGCTGCAACAGTCATATAGATAGAACGTTGATTTGCAGCGATAAACTTCATACCATCATCCTTAAGTTTAGTCCACTTCTGTTGTGCAGCAGCAGTCTTTTTCTTCTGAATCTCTTTATCAATCAATTCAGAATAGTATCGTGCAAAGTCTCCAACAACTTTATTGGTGGAAGGAATAGCACGACCACCACGAATGTAAGTATTGAAGAACTGTTTGAAGATTGCATTGAAAGCATAACGATCTGATCCTTTCATAACGTCAAGGAACTTAGATGCTTGTTTGAGAGAACCCTCTGCACGTTTTACAGATGCAGTGAACTGTACTAGTTCCTGTGGAGTAAAGTTTGCAACACCACTTGTATCACTGAAGTCGGAAGAGAAAACAGCAATATCATCATGTCCTTGATAAGGAGATACATCGACACCAAATCCTGCCGACATCCCTTCCATAGTAGAACCAGAATAAGTGGTATGGAAAACAATCCCAATCTTAGAATTATTAACACGTTTGCCAAGTTCTGTATCCAACGGTATTGCATATGTAATAGTATTTGGTGTAAAAGTTACACAACGTTTTCCGCCAACGTTAGCAACAGACTTAGTGTTTTCCGTAAAAAGAAGATCACCTTGAATAACTCCTTTAATATTTAATCGAGAAAAATATTCAAGACAATCTTTTAGAATCTGATTGAGTCCACTGGTGGGATAAAAATCATCAACATCTTCAGGTGTGAAACAAAGTTTTGGTTGTGTTTTTGCGAATACAGATTTATTACCAACAAAAAACATTTCCGATACTGGTTCCACTCCACAAATAACTGCTGGAGCTCCATCCCATTTTGTAGTTATATTAATAGACTTACCTTTGTCTCCCTGAGTCAACATATTACCAAGTGACTTCAAGAAAGCAATAGCAGACTTACCCCCACTCGATCCAAGATTGAGGATGTCATCTTCAAGGTGCTCTAGGTGTGTGTTCTTAGCCATGTCTGTATTATACTAGAAAAACTGATGGGTGTCAAGCCCTATATCCTGGTTATGTCACCAGCATCATGTAAAATTTCTTTAAACTCATCCGTCATCGTTGCAAAAAATTGAGGCATAGCAGTAAATGATCCTTTATATCTCAACTCAATTTTTAATATGGGAACCTTTCCTTTCTTCAAAGTAAATTTTACTTTTGCTTTTCCAGGTTTCAAAGAATCATCATCCAGTTCCATCACTGCTGGTTGTTTTGACATCCTTGCAATCTCAACTATTATACTATGAATATCATATACAGATGCGTTAGAAATAGATGCTGTTTGTCTAGTTGGATTATATTCTCCAACACCTTCTATTAGATAAAAATCATATTGATTATTTTCCCATGTATCTAATTCATCTAAAAGTTTAAGTTTCAATACTCTATTCATTAAACCTTTGGAAAGTTTATCTTTAACATCATCACGATTCATGATATCTAGAAATCCTTGAAATAAAGGATTTAACTTTGTTTTTGTACTACCTAGTTTTGCATTTACAAACTTTCTAAACTCGTCTTTAATTTTTGGATTTAATACATCTCCAGTCAAATCCGCAAGATCAGATTCTGACTTTAAATTAATTAGAGCTTCTCTTTTTGGTTTACCATTCTTTATCCTAGTTACTTTAGTATTCCATAAAATTTCAGCATCAGTTAAATTATTTGGATTTAAAGAATTTAAATCTTTATTTGTTCTTGCATACTTTGAAAGTGGACCTCCAGGTTCAGCAGCTTCTTTTATTACTCCAGCAAAAAATTTTATACGATGCTCATCCAATTTATCTCTAACATCCTGAAACTCAGGACCTTCAATAAATTTTGAAAAGGCATTATTAATCATCGTGGGACTTTCTGCATTTAGTTTTCTTTTTTTCTTTAAAGAAATACCAATGTAGTTTTTTCTCATACCAGTATCATCAGCCTTCAAAATTAAATCTGATGAATTGTAATCCGCCATACCAAAAGCATTAATTTTGAATTTCTCCACGTCAGAATGCCATTTATTACCAGTTAAGTAAACAGCTGATGGTAACTTATTATTAAGAGCTTTTGTTCTGGTAGCTAAAACCGCACCTATCATACCAGCTAAATCACTGTATATTTCTTTTTCTTTCTTAGGATCTGTATTGGTTGATAAATCTATTTCTTTTATTAACCCAAGTCTTGTTTGATTGCCAGCACCATCTTTAATCTTGTCGCTGTTTTTAAGGATATCTAATGCAACAAGATATAAGTCTTTAAATTTGCCAGTATCAGATTTTGCAGCATTTAAATCATTGGTGGGAACAAATGATAGTCCTGCATATAATCCTTCCGATGGTTCAAAAGCCATTAAAAAAAGAGGGGAGTTCTTCCCCTCTATTTATTTCTTTCTTAACACTCTTGGATCTATAGAAAACCCAATGAGTGTTTGTTTTAGAGCTTCTCTGATACCAGGATCAGATATCTCCTTCTCGTCGGTTCTCGGATCGGAATACTTCAAACGCACCTTCTGGATAGCGCGCCGACAGTTTGTTAACATTTCGGATAATGATGTCATCGAGGGAAACTCCAAGTGCCATACAGGCTTGTGCAACATACCACATGACATCTCCAAGTTCGACAATCATGTGTTCACGATTTGCTTCGTTGTAGGGTTTACCCTGGAAACAAATCTTCTTAACGATCTCAGTAAACTCACCACCTTCAGCACCAATACCAACACCAGCAGTCAAGAGACGTTGGACATCAACACCTTGTTCTTGAAGTTCACCAATACGTTCAATAAAACTATCGGTGTAACGAGATGCATCAGAAGTCACCTCATTTACAAAATCAAAATAACGATTATAGTCTACGTTAACTTCTGGTTCAGCGACGGGAACATTTTCCAGACTAGCACCAGTATCAGGATCAAAAAGATCTACAACTTTACTCATACCTTAAAACCATCAAAACTACGGAACTTTTTATCTAGACGGTCAGTGTAATCATCTTCCTGACCAGAGTCAACAATGTTCTTCTGAGCACTGTCCTCAACATCATACAACTTCATCTTGGATCTGTCAATACCAACAACGAATCTCTTGTTAGAATTGTTGTCGTTGTATCGGTTCTTCAACTGTTTGACCATGATCTGATTCATCTCTTCCAGTTCTTCTGTAGAGATCAATGCAAACATCAGGTCAGCAGTTGCAGGAAGACCAAATGATTCACTGGTATCGGTAAGTTCAACATCAGAACTACCATAACCAGAACGAGTTGTTTGTGTAGCAGAAACAATTGGTACGTTGTATTCACAAGCGAGACCACGGATTTCTTCTGCGATTGCTTTAATAAAGGTGTACGAGTTGACAATACCACCTTTAAACCTACTAGAGGCACAGATATTAAGATAATCGATGAAGATAATATCTGGAGCAAATCCTTTCTTCAACCCAAGTTCATTCAACAAACTTTTGAAATGTCCTGAGTGTGCAGACGCAGTAGGATACTCCTTGATGATAAGTGTACCTTGCGTCTTTTTCAATACCTTCTGAACTTTTGTATCATACATTGGTTTTGGTAGATCTACCAAACCTCGGATATCTAGGTTGAAAAGATTTGCATCAATACGTTCTGCAATTCTTTCCTCCGCCATCTCCAATGTGATGTACAAAACATTCTTACCATCCATCAGACAACTAGCGGCTTGGTGACACATAAACAGTGACTTACCAACACCAGTTCCTGCGAGAGCAATGTTCAGAGTTTTACGAGGGAGACCACCTTTTGTGATTTTGTTGAACATCTGCAGATCGAATTCAATCTTATCTTCCTTGCGATGATAAAATTCATATCGAGCATCTGCATCACCAAAGTAATCATGACCTACATGATCATCAAAAGATATACTTAGAGCTTCAGAAAGAATAGATGGAATTGCATCACGACTCTTTGTTTTATCATTACCATCAGCAATCTTTACAGATTCCATTAGAGCAAGATAAACAGCACGTTCTTTGCACCACTTTTCTGTGGTGTCAATCAACCATTCCTGTTCTAGTTTTTCTTCACGGCAGAGATTCAGGATCCCAATACATTCCTTGTAGATATCTTCCGAGATATCTTTTCTGTTCTCAACTTCAATACTGAGAACAGATTTTGTCGGAAGAGTTCCATACGTAGTCATGTACGAGTTGATCTCGCTGAATAAGATCTTCTCGGAAAAAACATCGAAGTAGTTATCTTGAATGAAAGGAATGACCTTCCGACAATAATCTTCGTTGTAGATCAGGTTAGAAAGAATCTTGTGTTCAATTCTATCGATCATTCATCTCCCTCAAACGAGCCGTAACTATACTCCTTAGAAGCACATTCGTCAAGTGCTTGCATGATCTCTGGAGTGAAATACTTCTCGGGATCTGCTAGAATTGTTTTTGCGTAAGTCTTTGTACCATCTATTTCATAACGACCACCAGACTTAGTGAAGACACCATACTTCTCACCGAGTTCAAGCAAACCAAAGTACTTATCTAGTCCACGATGATCATAGAACAAACGGGTTGACACCATAGAGTTCTCTTTAGTAAAGCGAGACTTGAATGCTCTACACTTGACGATATTACCAACAACATCTGTACCATCCTTCTCCTTGGACTTGGACAGATAGATGATCGTAGAAGCGGCGTACTTGAGTCCAGAACCCCCTCCCATCTCCTTCATGGGGACGTAGGACCCCACCACGTCATAAGTGTGGTTGGTGACGATCAGAGGGATGCCTGCGGTCCCTAGCTTGAGTGTGAGGAGTCGGAAGATGGACTTCGTGATCTGAGCACGAGTCATATCCCTGGTCTCCTTACCAGCGGTAGCATCCTCCAGTTCTTTGGTGGTGGAAAGCATACCAAGACTGTCCAGAACAAACATCAGTGGTGGACGATCTTCTTTTTTGACTTTCATATACTCATCAACAATCTTGATTGATTGAGTACGAAACTCCTGAACAGTAGTTACAGGGACCAGACCAATACGAGAAGTATCGATGTTCCTCTCTTTCATCATGGATTTGGTAACAGCAGATTCTGACTCAAAGTAAATTACTTCACCAGTCGGATTCTGTTCCAGAAAATATCGCACCATTGAAAGTGCGAAGAATGTTTTACCTGTACTTGATTCTCCAGCAAGAGCAGTGATTTTATTTGCAGGAAGTCCACCATAGATACTACCACTTAATAGGGCATTGAAGATGTAAGAACCAGTGTCGATAAACTGATCGCAATCAGCGCCAACAACGCCGTCTTCAACAACTCCAGCGTATTCATTGTCTAACTCTTTGATTACTGATTTTAGAAAACTCATAAGATACTCCTTTTAAAATTATTTTACCATCAAACAAAGAAAGATTCAAGTGTCCCACGTCTCTCAACCTGCCATCCGATGGTTTCCACTACGTTTTTCAATGGTTCAACAAAACTCTTTTCAAACTGTCGATCGTAGTCAATGTACTTGTCTAGTTTCAGTTCTGTGGGAAGAGTTTGAAAATAAGCAATAATGTTCTCACCAATAGGATTCGGAGTCTTCAAGTATACAAACTTGATCTTTTCCCCCTCCTGAATCAATGGATATTTATTCTGCAATTTCATCTTGGAAATGAAATGATTGTACAGAATAGCACCACGAACTTGAATCGGTGTACCCTTCTTGTAAAGGTCAGAAGAACTTCTGTATTTGTCTAGACCATTACAACCGCGAGGGAAAGAAATGTTTTCGATACCCTGTTGTTTGGTCTCTTTTCGGACATCATCAATGAAACTGATAAGATCATCATTTGTATCATTAATGATGATAGTAAAAGCTTTTTTCAGTTTGTCACGGAAGAATGCAGGTGTAGAAGATCTTGCAGTTTCAAGACCCATGATCTTGAGTTTGGGTTTCTCATATCGAACACCCTCACTATCCCATACATTTAGAATGTATCTCTTCTTAGCAGTCCAGATTCCACGGTCAGCAATGTTCTCCCGTTTCATCTGCATCTTTTGATCATAAGCGTTTACTTTGTCGGCCAACGCTTGGTAAGAACTTTCAATATACTTTTCAAGTTCCATTTTGCAGATCTTGTCAAGGAAATTAACAATCTTTTCATTAGACGCTTTTCTCCCGCCGTATATAGTTTCGACCACAGGACCCATATTGAGATAGATACTATCAGTATCAGAAGCAATGACATAATCTTCCCCCTCTGTTTTTAACAGTTTATTTAGATAAGAATTCATCTTCATTTCAATCCACCTGATCGAAACCTGACCAGATAGAGTGATAGCTTCTGCATTTGCAATTCGGAAATACCTGAAGTATTCGTTACCAATAGCACCATAAGCAGAGTTCAAAGAGATCTTCTTCGCCATCTGGATATTGTTGCAACGAGCAATCTCCTTTGTAAGTTCTACAGTCGGAGTCTTCTCATACTGTTGTTTTGCTTCAAGCATTTTCTTCTTGAAAATGACACGATCATCATACATCTTCTGCATCAGTTTAGGAAGAAATCCCTGGAAGTCTTTCCTGTACTGAGCACCATTTGCACACAACGCAAACTTCTCATCATAGAGAACTGGTTCTTGCAAAATCTTATCCACAGTGATTGTAGGATGTTTCTCCTCAACCAGAGTTTCTGGTGAGATGTTGTATTGCATGATCAAGTGTGGATACAGACTGTTAAGGTCAAATGACACCACCCAATCATACCTACCAGGTTTAGGTTCTTTCACATATGCACCAGCGTATGCAGAATCTTTTCGGTGATTGATTTTAGGAGGAACAACAATATTGTCTTTCTTCAGATAGTTGAAGATAATATTGTCCCAAGTTTTTACCTGTGAATAGACATCTTCATAGTTTTCTTTTGCGTCATACGCCATCGTCAGACAAAGTTCAATCAGTTTCATCTTGTCTTCCATACGGTCAACAAGTTCTACGTCAAGAATGTTGTAGTCAATAAACTTCTGCCAGTTATTGGTATAGAAAGCTTTGAAGTTTTCAAACTCACTGTGGTCTAGTTTTTGTTGACCAAGTTCCACAAAAGCGATATGATCGAGACGATAGGATTCTTGGTTTGTGTAAGTGAACTTCTTATAGAGATCAAGATAATCAAGACAAGAAACTCCACCAAGATCATAAGCAATATTCTTTCTTCCATGAATAAAGAACTCCCGATAGTTAATCAAATTCCAGGGGGAAAGTGACCGCATGTGTTTCTCAGTAAACACACGTTCCAAACGACGACAAATATATGGGATGTCATACAGATAAACATTCCATCCAGTGACGATATCTGGTGTGTTTTGAACCCAATGATTCAGAAACTTGTCAAGGAGATCTTTCTCACTATGGCAATATACAAACTCAACATCATCACGACTGTTGTCGTATTCTCTCGTACCCCAAACAATAAGTTTTTTAGAATTGAGATCCTTGATTGTGATACAAAGAATAGATTCAGAAGCACTTTCTACATCTGGAAATCCATTCTCGCACTCAACCTCAATGTCAAGCGTGATGATATTCATCACGGACATATCAAACTTGATCTCTTCCTGTGGAAATTTATCAGCAATATATTGATACAGAAATCTTTCGTATCCATAGATGTCAAAGTTATCAACCTCAGAATACTTCTTGATGAAATCTCTTGCTTCCCTGGGGTTCATGAACCTGACAGGTTTCACTGATTTATCATCCAGCGTTTTGAACTTGCTGTCGGTCGGAGATGGTACAAACAGGACAGGATTCATACTGTCCCTGTACATCACACGATTACCATGTTGATAACCACGATATAGAATTTGATCGCCTACAAGTTGAACGTTGGTGTAAAAATTCATGAATTGATTACTTTCTTATACTGAGATGTTACTTCTTCGGATGGTGTGGAAATAGTTACGATACGATTTGAATAGATCAGTGTGTCAGTTTCATCTGTGTATTGAGGCCACTTCCTGAAACTTATTGTACCATCAGTGTCAATTATTTCTCTGCAATTCTTCAAAAAACATGATGGTTCTTCATCTAGTTCTTCGACATCCGCTACGATAATTTTATTATTGATTAACTCGATTACATGCAGGTTCATGGGGACTCCTAGTTTCACTCATACTACCACAAAAAAAGAGGGGCGTCAACTGGTTTTTGCCAGTTGCCCCTCTTGCGGCGACGATATTCAATTGTATTTATGGAGTTGTGAAGTTTATGTCTATGGGTGGACTATTAGGGGAATGCGCTCCCAAAGGTGCTATCGAAAAAAAGAGTCATTACGGTCCCAATAGTGAGAGTGGCGGCTGTAAGATTCATAAGTCGTCCTCCAACTGTACATAACTATATATCATTTTTGTATAGCAATGATACAAAAATAGTATTAATAATCACCTATTGATGTTAGAGAATCAAGAAATATCATATGTTTTCAATTTCTGATGATCTGGAATAATTCTCTGTAGATCAATAACCAACATACCGTCCTTAAACTTAACTTCTCCAACCTCAACGTCGTCGGATAAGTTGAAACCTCTAGCGAAGGTGCGAGATGCTACCCCACGGTGCATATACTCGACATCCTCATTTTCCTTCGCAGACTTGGACTTGATGATCAAAACATTGGATTCTGTAGTGACTTCAATGTCATCTCTTGACCATCCAGCAAGTGCTAGTTCGATACGCCATTTGACGTTCGATTCCTTTACAATATTATATGGAGGATATGAACCACCAGGATTATCCATGCCATATGAATGTAACCTGTGGAAAACATCATCAAGACCGACACTGTATTTTCCTACAGCATCAAGAATTTTGCCCATGTCACTGGACGTGTAACGTGTGAGTCCCGTCATTTGTATGCTCCTTATTAAAGCGAGTTTGATTGTGTGGTCCCCGAAGGCAACCTTTTGCGATGAAGGGGTTCCTAGGAACCAAGTCCTCCATCGAATTTATTTATAACAAAACATAAAAAATGGTACGGTGCGAAACCCGTACCATTATATGGTATTTTCCGAATGTAGAGTGTGCCGCACGAAAAGCACGTAATTATTTATAACTTGACTATATAGCTATATGGGTCTATACTAGACCTACGTTCATCCCCTAGGGGACGCAAGTAAGTCGCGGAACGGAGCCGTTCATCCCAATGATTGACCTTTTTCTATACTTAAGTATGCATTGCAGCGATGCAACTGATCTAATCAGTCGTATCCGAGCAAATGACAACGTGAGTCAGGTCATTCAAACTGAGGTGATTGAGACCTTAAAGGACGCAACACCTGAGTGTAATTGGGACGCAAACGACTGAAGGAACGGGGCGTAAATCCCTTACTTCAGGAGTCAATCATGAACACACTTACAATCATCAAGAAGCAGATCCAAAAGGCATCAGCACTTCACGACGCACAAATTGCTATGACTACCTATCGCGGTGTCAAGTTTGAGTGCAAGAATGGAGAGGCTGATGAAGTACATGGTACTTTCTGCTATCGCGGTCACACCTACAATAAGTGATCGTCATGGAAGCACTACAAATCGCAGGGTTAATTACCCTTGGTTGTGTTGCGGGAATGACATTACTTTACGGTGAAATTCTTCTACTTCAAAAGAGTTGAGGAAATACAATGAAGGTCAAACTAGAATATGACCTTCCAGAATATGACCCAAATAAACACGATCCAGAAAGAACCTTTGCGTTCTTAACGTACCGTGGTGTACACTATGCTAAATGGGTTAGTCTTAAGTCACTTAGCAAATTCAACTGGAAAGTCAGATGAAATGAGAGAGGGTTAAGAACCCTCTCTTTTTTTGTACTTATGTAAAAAAGACATAAATGTATACTACGATACATAAACTCTTATAGATAGTACAGAATTATGAGAGGTGACAAAATGAACCAAACTTCCTCCCTTTATCATGTAAAATTTTGCATGGAGGTGACTAAATGCACAACTTACTTTCACGCTCACAGCTAGACGAGTGGAGACATTTTGAAGACACGATTGAAGAAATTGAACTAGAGGATCAACTGAGATCTATAGAAAGAAAAATAACTGATATAGAAAATGAAAATCAAAAATTGAATGATTATTACGAGTGTTTAATAGAGTGCGATGCTTTAAACCAACACGAATGTAAACGCATATGCAGGAGAATACTGATGTAATAACGTAAGGGGAGAAACATCATCTCCCCTTTCGTATAGCTAGTAAAACGGGTACTAGTTATGGAAAAGACAAAATTAAAAAATTTACACAAAAAGCTAAAAGAAATCCTTGCCGAGTTAGAATCTGAGATCTACTCCGACAAGGATTCGTATTTAAATAATAACAGTAAGATTACTGTAATAGAACAAGAGGATGACGGTTACGCTGATTGAGCGGAAACCGTTTTCTTTTTGCCAATATTATACTTACTTTCTAAAGTCCAGTCTCCCTTATCCTTATACGAAAGAACTTTAATCTGACTCAATGGAGCACAGTCTTCAATAGCGGAGGAATCAACAACAGTTACAAGTCCCCAGTCGGACAAGAGTTGGGAGATACGATTACGACGTTGGATATCATTCACAAAAAGATTTGCTTTCTTTCCATCGAGAGCAAATAATTCTTTAAAGTGTACAATATAATACTTGCCTTGTTTATGTAGGATATGACAAGACTGGTAGATCTTTTTTTCTTTACGAGATGCAACACCAATACGAGTCAGAGTTTCTCTTACCTTGAGAAAGTCATCTGGTTCTTTCAGTGTGACCTCGATCATTTTTTCTGGCGACCAGTTATACTCTAGAACTTCACTCATTTTTTCCTCCAGTTTTCATTCTTTGTTTGATAAATTCAAGTTGTTCTTCCGATAAAAGTTTGAGAGCACTTCTAGCTTTCTCATCATTATAGTGATAATACTTTTTGACAAGTTCCAAAGTGTCGATTTTCTCTTTCCTTAACCAGGGAGAGAATCTCTTTTTCGGTCTCACAATATTTATAAAAAAATCATATTGCATCTTCTTAGGAAGATCCGAATGAATATTCATCTCATTTGCAATGAGAACTGTGTCCATAAAACCAGACATACATTTGTTAATGATGAATGGAGGATAATCTTTTTCTGCGCCGTAATCTTCATCAATCAAATTAAGTTTTGATTGATTGATTGAGTTTAACCAGTCCTTTAGTTCCAATGTCGAATCACTCCTGCAATAATAAAACAATTAGTAATGAGATAAGAAAGGAATATAGCAGTCCGTACCAGAACCACGTAATTATCATATCTGTGGGTTTTGTCATCTGAGAAACTTCCTAAACTATATTTCCAAATACGACCAAATTTTTTAATCATCAACCCAACAATAGTGTGGTGTGGAATCTATTGTATCATAGATATTTTTATTCTTAAGTAGAGCCCTACGATAAGGACCAAACTTAATTCCTCTACCCCATCCAAGATATGAATTAAACAACTCTTTCTTAGTTACTTGTCCTTTCATTTTAATAATAGAAACAAGTTTCTTTGTCACGTCAGATTGAATAGTTTTTTGTTTACTGATAAGATCGTCAATATAATCACTCATCTTCTTAACTTCATCTTCATAGATAAGATTGTCTCTAATGTACTGTTGAGATTTTACAGACATATCATTTCGATAATCATTGTCATCGAGATACATATTCAACAATCTTACAGCTTCAGAATTCTCAGTAAAGAAATCTGCAGTTGGATTTAGTTCCTGATAATAGTCAGCGTCATACATGATGTATGGGCAACCGTTCATAATACCATCAGTCGTTGAAACGCTCCATCCTCCATAAACTTGTTTGGGGGAAAAACCTACTCGGCATTGTTGTAGCTTTTTGTAGTAACGCTGCTTGTTGAATTTCTCTGTAGTAATCCAACTTTTGTCTGATTTCTCTAGTAATGGAATCCATACAGTAAAGTCTTGTCTAACGTCCCTGAGAGACTCTAGAACCTTCATGAAGTTACCAAAGTCTTTATATGTATCAGGGCGGTGATTAAAAACGATTAATTTATCGGTATTTTCATTAGGTTCAACCAGATCTGATTTCTTGATACCAAGATGATGTGGTGTCAGAATATCATCTAGTTTAGACAATGTTGATTTGTTGAAAACCTCAGAAGCTTGATTCAATACAAGATTTTTCTGACTCTGTGTGTTCAGATAACATCTTTGCATTTCAAGCACACCAAGAATATTCTGATTGAAACTTGGTTGAGACCAAGCAACAACATCATCTAAATCAAACCAATGACAATATCCAAAGTATGATGGACTATGGTGTGTTACATTGCTGATAACATTTTTAACAGCATGTGTATGTTCTGGGAGATGTGAGAATACTAGATCAATATCTAAGTCGTGATTGATAATCTTTCTAAAATACTCAACATCAAAATGAGAACGCATCGTAGGAGGATACGTTGGAACTTTTAGAATGAATTGTTTTGTATTATGAAAGTTTAGCATCTCCAGAAACTCTGGAAGAACTAAGTAAAAAAATAGATCACCACGAATCTTATTCAGTTCAGTAATCATATTTGTGATTACCTGAATATAACTATCCTTTGTCAGATCTTTAGAGAATGTGATGTTGGGATATACAAGAATTCGTATGGTCTTTTCAAACTTCTGTTCAATAAGAAATTTAGTAAGGGTCATCTGATAATATCAATGGTATTCATAGTATTAGCATTCCAAACTTCTAGTTCTGTCCTGACAGATTTTTCATCTGTAAGTTTTTTGTATCGGTTAGAAGCTTTACGTTTCCACCACTGAACCATGTTGTCCAGATAGAACTTATCGAAGTTTTGTTTGTTTGGAATAAGAGTTTCAGTCTTACCGAGCAAAACATCTTTCACATTTTCATATCCATAATCAGACATGTAAAAACGTTTCTGAGTTGTAACATCTTGTTTTGATTTGATGAATGACACAAACTCAGTATGCAAGTCTGGATAATATTCTTTCAAAGAATTTTTGATGATCGAAATCATCTTAGTCTGAATCTTAAGTTTACGACTTGAAGCACCTTTGTGAATCAAAGGACCATCGTTCCTTTCAGTAAACCACTTGTTCAAATCATGGTAGATAAAATCTGGAAGAGTCAACAGAAACTTAGATTCTGTATCACCACGATAACGGAGATATGGTTTCAGACCATCATATTGACTTGTACCTTTGATGTTGCCGTAGAGAGAAGTTGTTTCAAATAAACACATTTCTGTGTCGTACTTCTTATTTAGCATCTCACGAACTTCGTGACTACAACAAATCAATGATAGAAGTTTACCACCAAGATAGTTGAATCCAAACGGTTGAGTGGGAACAATGATGAATCCCATGATCGCACGTTTATTGAAGATGGTGAGGTCAGGCGTTCCTCCAAGGTACTCATTACGGGGTTTGGAGTTGATGATAGGGGAACCTAGTTTGATGAACCCCACAGCGGTCCCTGTGGTCGTCTCCTGGATCATCAATTTCATCTCCTTACCTGGCGCTTCCTCATAGGTAAAAGAAGCAGTCATTTCCAGAAGAGTATTGAACGTGCTGTGATCTGGTTGAACAATACGAAAGTTCATGTCTTCAGGATGCATAGAGAAATCCTGAAACAGATCATCTTCATGAGACATTCCAAAAAGAGTCGGAGGAATCTCTTTGATACGTTCAAGTTTTTTCATACGAAAGAAATCATCGATACGGTTGATAGAACCGTAAGCTTCGTTGATCTTACCGTATGCGTATAGAGTATCTTCTGGAGAAAGGATCATTTATATACCAGTTTGTTGGAAGGAGTTACAATTTTACTGAACATCTGATTATACTGGGTTACGATGTCTTCTGCAACCTCTGCAACATAGACCACAAAGTTTTTGTTCACAGGCAAAGTCTTGTCTGTTTTAGACACAAGGGGAGACCATGGAGCAAAACCAATTTGACCCTCACCAGTAGGAATTGCTACAATAGCATCTTCCAATTCCATCACACTATCAGTTTCGTTAACGATAGTGGCAACAACGTCTTCACCAGAAGACATACGAATAAGTTTTACAGTCATTTGAATTTACAATCACACATTAGTTCGGTCATACATGCAAGAGTGTTGATTTCTGGATCAACAGCAAATGCAGATTGATATTGATATTTAGCAAAAATCAAAACAGCTTGTGGAATGGACGCAGGTTCAAGAGAAGTGTACATCGATTCATATACTTTACGATACACTGCACTCTGATCGTTGTCAAGGTTTTCCACAACCCACTTACGAACTTTACCAAAATCTTTGTCTTTCATATTAGCAACAAGATCTTTCAGATTGACTTCAGATACTGAAGTTAGAATTCCAGTGTCAATCTTTCCGATCGAAGAATATCTTTGCAACTCATTGAGAACACGTCTCCAGTCAGGAAAATATTTCTTGATTACTTCTGCGACAACTTTTTGATCATACTCAACACCTTCTTCCTCAAGAATAGTCCTGATACGCTGAAAGAAGGATCCAGCAATCGACATCTTGTCCTTTCCATTGATTGCGAAGTCGATGACTGCACATCGGGAATGGAGAGGTTCAATGATTTTGTTTTTGTAGTTGCAGGTAAAGATGAATCTGCAGTTGTTATGATACGCCTCAATGTTAGCCCGTAGGAGGAGTTGTACATCATTGGTTGTGTTATCAGCCTCGTCAATGATAATGACTTTTGGTTTACCATTGTTTTGTAGTGAGACGGTCGTAGCAAAATTTTTGGCTTGGTTTCGTACTGTGTCCAGAAATCTTCCTTCATCGGATCCATTAATAACGTAAAAGTCAACACCAAGTTCGTTACACAGAGCTTTCGCAACTGTGGTTTTTCCAATACCAGGAGGTCCAGCAAGGAGAAGATTTGGAACTTCTCCCTTCTCAACAAAACTACTCAGAGTTTTTTTGATACCGTCTGGCAGAATACAATCTTCAATTTTGTTGGGACGATATTTTTCGACCCAAATAAAATCACTCATAATCAATTAAAAGTAGAATCAGGTTCCAATGCAATCAAATAAGACAGGTTCCACTTGTCATGGGTAAACTGAGAAATGTTAGCAGTAGATACTTGTACAGTATACACTCCAGGGAGGATCTTGAGATTCTCTACTTTGAAGTTGAAACAAAACTCGTTCTCAGTCTCACCAACTTTCACAGAGAAGTTGTTGGAAGTATCATTGTTCTTAGTACGAACCACAAGGTTCATATCACCACCTTCACCAACCAAAGAGAGATCAGGGAGTTGATAGACACTTGCAGCACGAAGAAGAGATGAAAGAACTTCTTCAGTCAAAGTGAACTCAACATCAATAGTTGGGAGTTCAATATCTTTTTCTGGAGGAGCAGTAATTACACTGGGATCAGAAAAGAAATACTTGACCTTTGACTTTCCACTGCGAATAGAAAGATAAGAAGGATCACCAAAATCAAAGTCAGGATCCTTAAATAGAGAGAGACCACCCAGAAATTCATTTAGATCATAGACAGCGAAATCATTGTCAAAGGATTCTGGACACTCAAACTTTGCAAGAATATTTTTAGCGGGAGAAATAGTCCGAAGAATATTTCCCTGTTTGACAACCAGTGAAGAGTTGATAGTGGAAAAGTTTTTGAGAATATTCAGAGTCTCGACAGAAATTTTCATAATTATTGAGGGTAAGTTTCAGTGACAGAAGTTTTATCTGAGAAATGGAGAAGGAGGAGACCGTAGTGTAGGATCTTAATTATATCACGACGAGCAGTTCCTTTCTTATCGTAACGAGAAGCATACTTCAGGATGTTACTTCGGCAAAAAGCTTCAGCGTCACCCACTGCTTCAATTAGATCTAACGTTTGAATGCTGTCGTTACCAGCAGAATAATGTTGTCCATAAGTTCCAGAAATGTAGTCACGCAGCTCTTGGATGAGAGCATCTTCATTATATTTAAATGCCATAGATATTTCAGAATTGTGTGAGGGATTTTCACCCTCAGGATTATACAAGGTAAATGTGTTAGTGTCAATCGACATCTTCTGTCTCAGTTTCATTGGTTTCGGGATCAACAATTTTATCAAAGAGGTCCAAGAATGACTGTTTAGTATCGTCATCGAAACGATTCAGACAAACACTAATAGCTTTAGTCTCGTTTCCGAAAATACTATATGCACGAATAATGTGAACCAGACGACGAGTAGAAATTACTTCATCGATACCACCCTCATTAAATGTTTTACGGATGATGTCCGCCCAACTAACAAGTGCATCGATGAACTTATCATTCAGACAATCAAGTTCACGACAATAGTTATTGAGAATCTTAGTCTCAATAGCAGTGGTTGGATATTCCTGTTCAAAAGTAACAGCAAACCTCTCCAGGAATGCTTCATTGAGAACGTTGGTTCCAATGAAACGACCGTCGTCAGAACCTTTACCTTTGGTGTTTGCAGTTGCGAAGATCTGGAATCCATCAGATGGTTTGATGAACTTACCAATCTTCTTCAGA
>TARA_A100001201_G_scaffold18437_3_pt1 | contig 19354 bp, 23 predicted proteins | sample TARA_A100001201 | Tara Oceans TARA_A100001201 (sample SAMEA2619872) | marine metagenome | biome: marine biome (ENVO:00000447); feature: surface water layer (ENVO:00002042); material: "saline water (ENVO:00002010), including plankton (ENVO:xxxxxxxx)" | depth 5 m | reverse complement strand
GCTGCGTTTCTAGCAGCACTTGAAATGTTTTCTAGTCCTTTAGCTGTCTGACCAGTAACCTGTTGAAGCTTGACTATTTCTCTCTGAAACTCAAGTGCCTTCGGTATTGCTTGAGTAATAGCATTTGTAAGCCTAAAGAATGTTGCAGTAACAATACCTGCAGCTGCAAACCTCTTAAAAGTAAGAGCAGTTTCTTTACCGAGGATATTCATAGCACCACCAGCTTGCTTAGCAGCGCTTCCTACTCTCGTTAAGCTACTGGAAGTTGTCTTTGATGCTGCACTTAGCTTAGTCGCACTAGCTGTGGTAGTCTTAAAAGTATTGTTAAGTCTATTAAGTTGCTGAGATCCTTTTTGAGGTACGGTTAAATTAACATTCGCATTTATATTTTTTAACTGCTGTTGTATCTTTCTAGACACAGCCCTAACATTCTTAGGGCCAGACAAAACAACTTGTGCGTTTATATTGAATGCCATTTAAATTTACCTTTATAAAATAAAACGACCATAGTAAACGTATTGCTTATTATGGTCGCTTATCCAGTTATATACTACTCTGAAGGAGCTTCCTGTTCTGGTTGCTCTTCAGGAGGTGACTCAGCCTCGGCAGCTGGCTCCTCTTTCTTCTTAGTAGTCTTTTTTCTCGGGGCTCTCTTTTTAGGAGTGGTTTTCTTTTTAGCAGTTTCGGCTTGTTCCTCTTCCTCAGCCTGCTCTTTCTCTTCTGATTCGGATTCCAAAACAATAGGATTTCCGTCTTCATCTAAGAAAGGAGAAAACTCTACCTTAAACTTGCCTTCGTCAACATCTATCTCACGACCATTAGCATCTACATAAATAAAGTTGTCGTCTTCTTGCCACTTTATAAAGTTTCCAAAAACGTCTATATGTCTGCCTTCCCTGTCAACTCTACGACCATCTTTATCAATAAGATGACCCTCTTCATTAACAAGCTTATATTGGGTGAGAAACTGGTTCTCAGGCAATGTGGAGTCTAGATCCTCAGTTCCGGATAATAGATAATAAAACTCTGTAGCACCTTTGGTACTAACTTCATCCTCTATTGATGCCAGATATGAATCTAGCCCGTGCTCATAGTACGGGTCTCCACTATCTTCATACACCAAACACTCGGCAAAAAGGAGGTTGAAACGGGCTGAATCTGCCTTGCCTTCACATGTGTTTTGATCTAAATCGCTTCTAGAAGTAAGCATCTCAACCATTCTGCTTCTAGCATTTCTCATATCTAAGGCAATATTTTTAGCCTCTTCAAGACTAATTCCCCCTTTAGATAATATGAACTCACCATCAACTACAGACTTTTTCAATGTCTGATATTCATTCTCTTTTTGATCATTCCAGAGATTCCTTTTTCTTAGATTGTCATCTAGCTGGTCTCTAAGAATGTCACCGTTTTCGAGAGCTCGGTTAAAAGTTTTAGACCTTATCTCACTTCCCTTCCTGAGAGTAGCGACACTAGGTCTGATAACCGCATATTTAACCCCATCCACCTCAAAAACCCTTTTGTCTTCGTCTTTTACATTATTGGCCATTGTTATATATCCTTATCCCCATCTTGAAAATGAAATTTAGTTACGTATCTGTCCCAACTTATTGTATAGTAGTTGAGCTCATTTTGTACTGCCCTAAGGTTAGAATTTCCTAAGTCCAGTATATCTGTTCTGGTTCGAGACCAAACTTTTCTCCACTCTTTTTGGTCTTCGCTAAGCTTATCATATTCTATTCCATGTCCCCATAGAAATCCAAAGTCTTCTTCAAAAGTTGCTAATGCTCCTATTGTAGTTGTGTTAAATTTTTTTGTTATGTTATTCTTAAGCCTTTTCTTGGACTGATCTTTATAGTTTTTATCCATGTGGCTCCTGTTATCCTCCTCTCCTAGAGTTCTTTAATTCTTCCATCATTTGTTTCCTTAGCTCTAATTTAACATCGCTAAGCTCCATGTCTTCAACTTGACCTCTCTCCTTGACTTCTGCCTGTTTGTTTTTTAACCTCATTCTTTCGTTGTGTTCATTTATATCAAATATTCTATTTGCGTCGGACTTGGTATCTGCCATGACAAATACCTCATTCCCCTTCTGATCAATAGCTTTGTCCACAGACTTCTTTTCTCTTGACTTTTTCATCTTCTCTTGCTCTTTGAGCATCCATCCATCAAACATATCATCATCTTCAAATACGTCTTCGGGCGGGCAGTCTGGACTTTGAAAGGCGTTATCGTACATCTTGGAGTACGCCATAATCACCCTTTGTAGGGCATTCAAGCTTGATGTGGGTATATCAAATGGCCCTGACTTGCCTCCAGCATTCCAGAACGACTTCCAAGGCTCTTTTCTTGATATTTCCCTAAGGCTACTAAATAGGTGCGAAAAGCTACTGCTCCAAGCGGACGCCGCTTCCTGAAGTATTTTAGAAGAAGAATCATAAACATCTGAGTGGGTATATACATGACAATCCTGAGCCACATCAACTATTCTTAGGGCTAGAACGAATTGGTCGATAGAGGACTCTGTGAAGCCTTCTATTGTCAGACTGTCAAAAGAATTTTTAGTCTCAGTAGACTCTTCAATGAGAACTTTGAGTCCTTTTATTCTAGACCTCAGAGAGTTCACAGCTTTGGAGTTAAGCCTTGACTCAAACAAATTAATTTTATACTTTTCGAGCTCTTTCTCGGCTTCTTTAAGATGGGCATCATCACTATTTGTCCATATGCCTAAGTCGTGCAGCCTTTGCTTGGCTTGGTCCCTTGTCATCATTTGCTGAAAGCGTAGATTGCGAGTCTGCTTTTTTACATAGAATTCTGCAAGCTGATGCATTTCTTGCGTTGCAGGAATTATTTTATAAAGCTTGTCATCGAGTTCAAAGAAGCAAATCCCAGAAAGGATAAAAGATACAGCTTCTTCCAGTTCCCTTTTTTCCATATATAAATCCTAAATCCTAGTTCTGCTATATTATCCACTCGCCCAATGGCTATCGCTTCAAAAATAGCAGTTTGAGCCACGGAGAATATACTCCGTGACCCTAATCTGCTGTTACAAACTAAGTCTTACTTAAGACTTGGAATTCTACCACCAGTCGATCCACTTGGATCGGACGAGTGGGAAGTGTCAGCTGAGTGCACGACAGTAAAATCATTAAATGTTTGATAACTATAAGTAACGGTAGCGTTTCCACCACCAGCATCTCCTCCTCCGTAACTCACCGAAGAAAGACGATTCTTTGTACCTAAGTCAAGCCCAAGACCTTCGCAAGTTGCGATAGCAATGGTTTGTTCTGAGGTGTTTTTATAGCCAGAGCATTCTACCGTACTTTTGTCGATAGCATTAATCATATCACCACGATTGGCTGTTACTTCAAAGTCACATGTAACTTCTACTGGGAATGTAACTGTCTTAGCGTATGGACGCTTCATACCAAGTCTGAAGATATCTTCTCTACCAATATCGCAAGAAACAGTAATACTAGCAAGGTTGGTATCACTTCTACCACCGTCAACATTATAATCATTGACTGTGCCAATTTCACTTGGGAACGTAGATCCACCTATCCAGAGTTGCTCTCTTCTTGCTACTCCGTAGGCTCCACTTGGACTGTCTTCGTTGCCACTAAATGCACCAGCAGCCGAGCCCGGAGTATACGGTATACTACCTCCATCGGTATTTGTAGCACCAGCGCCCCATGCCTTATAGTTTCCTACAAGAGTAACATCTTCTGAGAAATAATCATCCAGAGGGAAGTTATAACCAACTGAAGAAACCTGCAAGCCTGACATCTCCACAAAATATGAAGGAGCGCCTGCAGCTGCATTGTTAGCTTCGTCCCATATACCTAGCTGAACACGGCATTTACCCTGAACTCTTCTTTCGAGTTGAGGACCACTCTCCGCAATTTCAGATTGGTCTTTGGTGGCTGCACAAAATATAGGTTTGTAACCGTCTAAAACTTTAGACATTGTTACTTCAACATCAGGAACACCTTCAATGTTCTCGTAAATAGCGAGCTGCCCGAGCTCAAAAGTTTGTTCTAGATTGAAGGTCGTTGTTATACCAACAGACTGGACGCCATGAATAGCTTCCATATCGGTCCCAGAATTGGTGCCGACTGTGACCTGTTGTATAGCATAATAGATTCTATTATTACCGGCCATTATAAATCTCCTAAATTAAAGATACGTATCTACTCAACAATACACCATTTAACCCATAAATACTTCAAAACTTACCCTTACAGTACCTTGATGCAGCCTTTGTGTAAGAGATTGCATTTCTGTAACTGAAATATCGGTAAATCTAGCCTTTTTGTACCTGTATTGCTCAGTCTCTACTATGTCATCATAGTTCAATGGAGAAGTGGTTTTCATTCCTCTGTAATCAAGAGGAAATACCCCACTATCTGCCAAAGTATTGCTATTATACAGCCATATAGTGCTGTCTTTCTGCAGAGTAAGAATATCAATTATCTGGTTTCTCCACCATCTATCCTCTGCAAGAACGTGGAAGAGCATGTCTTGTTTTATAATTTGCGAAGTATTACCCATCTGGTAGGGCTGCATCCGTCTGCGAGAAACAGTTTCAACAACAATAGCAGGCATCTGAACTCTATGATTTGCTAGTATTCCCCACGAACCAGAGCCAGAAAGGAGATAGCTAGGGTCATCTACCCTAAGTGAATCGTATTGTAATTCGTCCCACCAAGGTGCTTGATCTGCTATGTAAGTCTGAACATTCCTATAGCTGTACTCTGCCTGAACTGTACTGGAGGTTGATATAGCTGAGTCGAATACTACTCTGCCATTAGGATAGTCGTAATGGTGTGAAAATGCGCCTTCTCCAGTTGTCTTGTAAGAGCTATCTACATAGACTCCTGAGACTTGAATCGGGTTGTATCCTGAATACGGAGTGCCCGTTTCCCACACCCAATCCTTTCTTGAAGATTCCCATACTTGACCGTCAGTGTATGCCGGGTCTTGAACAGGTCTCAACCTGTCGAATGTGCCTCCCCAAGCTCCAGATGTAGGAATAGTGACATCGGTCCAACCACCAATGCCGAGCATCCCCCAATCTATATACCATTTTAGGTTAGATTCGAGCTCAGAATTAAGAAGGCTATTTCCAACTTCTGTTACTTTTTGAAATTTTGTATACGGAGGACAACTCATTTACAATACCTTTGTTATTTCCCTTCTCACAATTACATCTATTTCATCTTGTATATTTTCTAACGCCCTTGTAGCAAAGTTGTCACTTGCAGTTCCTTGTGCTTCAGCAGGAACTCTCCAGCTTGAACTGTCTCTTCTTACCATGATTCCACCCTTAGTCCTTCCGAACCTAGAAGGCTTGAATGAGTAGCTATTGACTATAGCCCTGCTTCCCTCAAGAAGCAACCATCTTAACCAAGGAAGAGAAACTCCCTTTTCCGTGGTAAATTCAGCAGCAGGTAGCGACAGTGCCATACTGTAGTCTTTATCCACGAAGTCAATTAGAATTCCTCCAAGATCTGATAGTGCCTTAACATAGCTAACCTCAATTGAATCCGCCCATAGCTCAATCACAGATGCTATTCTAGATGCGCCGTCAGGCAGACCCAACTGAACCCTTAGCGGGCCCGAAGCTATAGATTGAACCTCTGGAGCAGTCATCAAACGATCCATGACTAGAGTCTGCAGAGCGAACTCTATCGACTCTGTTATCAGATTCATAGAAGACATTAATCTTTTATTTATTTCTCTTTTAACGTCTCGTTCAAATTTTTTCTCCCATCCGGACTCTAACCTGACCTCAAACATTAGTTTGTTCTTCTCCAATTGCAAAAGACAAACTCATTGTTACCAAAACCAACTGGCTGTGGATCAGATATCCTTTCAAACTTATGGTGGCCATAGTTTGATATATCTATAGATGTTTGAAGCTCCTTCGCCCTTTTTAGCTTAGGGGTCATTTCCTTTTTAGCAATTGTTTGGATTGTGCCATCGGGATCATTTACGGAAACGCCTAAGTCCATAAACTGCGAATAATCATATATGACTCCAAGACTTACATTCTCAGAAGATATACTTGGCTTTTTCCCTTGCCCGTGACATATAGGACACATACCACCATTCCTAAAAGGAACAGGGCCTCCATGTTGATACCTATTCGATGACTTTTTACCTATTGGGTCATATGTGCAATTAACACAGTCCTCCCACTTGGTAACGCCAAAGAACAGCGTACACTCAACCGTTAAGGCGGTATCTTCTAATAATGATCCGATAGCATTATTAAACAGAGTTTTCATATCATCTGTTATGATGCCGGAAAATGGATTAACCATTGTTTACCTCTTAACTAGTGCAAGGAGGACAACCTGTGAACATATTTTCATAAGTAGCATTGATAGTTCCAGTTGTAGGAACAGAAGCCATCGTGTCGTCTAAAGCTCCCCTTATGACATAATTGCTAGTACCAGCATCCGCAGGAGCTCCTTTTGGACTTTGTACAACAATACTGCCGTTTTGGATAGGATTAGACCCGTCAACCTTATCTACTATAGCCATTTTTATTTACCTTTATAAATTATTGTTAATCTCTTCCAATCTGAGGTGGTATATTACTACCGCCAGCATGACTCGTAGGATCGTAGTCATTAGAAACGAATGGACTCATCAAGACCCTTATTATCTGCTTACCCTTATAACTAAAGTTATACTCATTCTTTAGTTCCTCATACGTTTGACAAGGACCTAGATTAAGAAGAGCCCCAAGCTGCACACCGTAGCTGCTAGTCTGCAAAGATGCTGGACCAAGTCTAGCGGTAACACCTTGCAGTAGTGCTCTAGTTCTGAAGTTGCCAGTATCAGCCATACAAGCTGCTTTAAGAACAACTAGAGATATGAAGTCAATGCCGTCTAAGGATACAGTAGCAGGATCTGGAGTTACTGTTTCTAGCGTCACATCCACAGTATAGTCTGTGGCAAAATTCACTTCTACAGGTAAGAAGTATGCAGAGGTTGTTAATAAACTATTGAGTCTCGCATCTGTATAGGTAGAACTAGAAGGGTCATTAAGCATAGTTCTAAGCATGGTTCTTCCAATTGTCTTCCAGCTCATATTTGTCTCCCTGTGAAATAAAATATTCGTCTAAAAGAATATACACCAAAAAAAAGAGCCGCCTTAAGCAACCAATGGTCACAAAAAGCGGCCTTTTGTTAGAAAAGATATACCTTAGAACGCGCCCAAGATTACTCTTCTGTTGTCAAGAGCAGCAAAACCTTGCTCAGCCCAACCGTAGAAACCAGCTCTTTTCTGACGATGTAATGTATCATCTTCAAAGATCTGAACTTCTTGTCGGATTGGCATAACAAAACTATCTTGATTTCTTAGGTCAAGACCTACAACGAACTGTTTCTTAGCTACTCCGGGGTTCGGAAGGGTAGCTGTGAGGTCGTTCAATAGATAGTTCTGATATTCCTGACCTTCTCCGAGCTCATCAAGAGTATGAATGTTTACTTGGAAGATTCGACTCAAGAGTCCACCTTCACGAGTAATCAATTCTCTTCTTGTGATATCATCGACTTCATCTACACCCCAGTTTCTGATGTCTTCGACACCTTCTGGACTGATGTAGAGGTCAGTTAGCTCTCCTCGGTTAACCGAGGTGCTATTGCCGCCACCATTTCTTCTAACGATGGTTTTCAGCAAAGACACAAGTCTCTTAGAGAAGTATCCTGCCGATGCATCTGGATCATATACAGTGATATTACGATTTCTAGCTGCAGCCAGAATTGTGTGCCAGCCATCGTCGTTCATCTTTTTGACAAACTGCGATTGCATAACATCCATTGCTCTGCCAACAACATCCCATCTAGCGTCTCTAGCATACTTAAGTAAGTAGTCAATTGAAGCGCCAACGTCATAAGTTGGGACCATTACATAGTCACCTTCTACATGTCGTTCTGGAATACGACCGTGATTAGGGATAGTATATGCGACGAATTCTTTCTCAGTTCCGGGAGCAATGAAATCCAAGGGGAATTCAGTGCTAGCACCGGGAGCAAGGCGAATAGGTTCGAAAATACCATCGAGAATATCACCACTTAAAACTCCTTTTCGGAGAGGAAGCTCTAGTGCTTTCGCAAGTTCAGCGGTTGCGCTTAGAGACTCTTCTCTGACTAATGAACCTGCTTGGCGCAGTAGTTCATTCATCTCTGGAGTCGGTTCGAATAACTTTCTTGTAGTCATTTCTAATCTATCTCCTATTTAAACGATGTTAATTTCAACTTTAACATACCCGTCTGCATCTTTGACAGAAAGGAATCTACCGATTTGTGTAGCGCCAGTATCTTGGTCAGGGGTAATAAGCCCGTTGGCCATAGGATAGGCTGGTGTACCAGCAGCGATAGTGGCAGAAGGGGAACCCTCTACCATGTTAGTAACAACTGTCCCACGACGAAGCAATAGGACTTTACCGCCCTTTTGTACTTCATCTTTGTGGAAATTAATGTGTTGACGAGTTAGATCAAGGTTAACTACGTCATTCAATAACAGACCAGCAGGCAAATCACCGGAGCCCCCAGTGGCAACAATAACGGCAGCATTGCTATCGTCCATTGCGGCCCCAGAGCCAGCAGTGCTGTGGGTTACAATAACCCCTCTTTCACCTGTTTCGTTCATGAAAAAGCTGAGATCTGTTAGATGTTCAACTCTATCTGGTTTAAGTGCCATTTAAGTTCTCCCTCTTAATCTTCTGAGTTTAAAACATACGAATTCACCCAGCTCTGCAGGCCTGCACGAACCGTCTCTGCTTCATCTTCAATTTCGTCAGAAGGAACTGCTAAGTCCGCTTCTTCTTCAATCGAAGCTGTCTCTAAGACTTCTTCATCAACCTCTTCGCTCGCTTCGGATTCTTCGACCTCTTTTTTCTTTTTCTTTTTGTCTTTATCGCCATGATAGTTCATGCCGGACTCCAAGGTTTCTTCGGTCTCAGTCTCTTCAGCTTCGGTGGTAAAAGAATCACTAGCATCTTCAGCTTCTGAAACTGTTTTCAGTGCTGCAATAGTGCTAACAATATCTTGAAACTGTTCATCTGAAAGGGAAGCAAAAGTTTCCAGCTTTGAATCTACTTCATCTTCGCTGATACCAGCTTCAATGAGACTAGATGCTCTGCTTTGTCTTTTCTTTTCCTCTTCCAAACTTGCGATAGCGTCTTCAGCTATCTTACGTGCTTCTGCCTCTTCAGCAACTTTAGACAACAAGTCTTCTTTTGCTGCGTTGGCTTCTTCTAGATCAGCTTGAGCCGATGCTAAAGATTCAGAAAGGGCTTCAACTGTCTGATTTAATTCAGCCAGCTCACCTTCCATCTTCTCAACATTGGCATTTGAGAGTTTACTCAAAAGCTCTTTGTTTTCTTCTTGAACAGAAGAAAGAGCTTCCTTTAACTCTTTTACCTGATCACTTAAAAAATCGTTGGACATAAGATTCTTCTCCTCTTGTGGTTCCACTTTAGAAAGAATTTCTTTTTCTACTTTAGATGATACACCATTTTGTTTAGAAAACAGGTTTTTTGAGACAGAAGCTCCGGCAAAATCAAAGATATGCCCGCGATCAAAAATAATACTGTCCGGGTTGGCAGGCTTTTCAACAAACCCTTTGCCGGAGAAAGTAATATTCCTAAGCAGTCTACCCACTTTATGACCTTGGTACTCACCAGTACCTCCATACGCTCTTAAATGTCTTGATAAGAACGAGGTGTCTTCACTTCTAGCTATAATCTTATTCTCTTCGTTAGGTGTTCTAACAGCATAATCAAAGCCTCTAAAGATACACTCCATAGAGACAAACATATTACCTTCTTCTATTTTTCTTATTAAATCCTCTGCTCTAGCTTTATATTCAGGGTCTTGCCACTGTCTGTATATAACAGAAGAAACTAGTATATGGTAATTATCTGGCAACTCATTGGCTTCTGTTGTTTCGTCGATAAGTTGAAACTCATCATCAACAGCCCAGCTTCCTATAATTCCACCTACTATCTTTTTTTCGTCGTGTTCTAAATTTGCGGGCTTGAACTTAGGAGTGTTCTTTGCCTCCCAAATCTCACCTTTTGCAAAAACGTCATCATTTCTATTCCAAGAAGAAGTAACCAAAATAGAAAAGGTGTGATAAATATCTAAATCTTTTACCCCACCTTGAGCTAGCATGTCTGACATCTTCAGCTTACATGAATTAAGTACTGAAGGTTTGAAGCTATCTGGCTCAAAAAGAGGCGATGCGTAAGCTATGGATGCTTGACTTTTTATTAAGTCGCCTATTCCATCTGCTATCTCTGATTTGTATATTGCAATTTCGCTCATTTAACTATCTCCAAAAAGGAGGTTTTGGTTGTTCATTATTCTCGGCTGGTGCTTCAGCTGGTGCCTCTTCTGGGGACTCGTTAACAGGTGGAGCCTCAGGAGCTGGAGCTGGAGCTGGATCATTGCCGCAATCATCGCAATCATCTGGGTCCGGGTATGTGTCCGGAAGCTTTGGTACTACCGTCATTTTTCTCTCCTTATAAAAAGTTTCGTCTAATTAAATACACCATTTACTGCTTTTCTTTAAAGTTGGCATAGAAAGAAGCCTTTAGGCTTCTGATCTCTTCGATAGTTAGGCGTCGGTCAGCATCTTTTGATGCTTGGAATATCCAAGATTCACATTCTTTATGAACAGAACGAGAAATTGGTTCTGAGTTTATTGCCTTGGCTATTTGCTCAGCATTGACTTCAGAGTTATAGTCTAGATTACATAGTATCTCAAACTTTAATCTTTCTGCCATAGACTTCTCGTCCCTACTTAAACTCCTGATATTCTTTTTATTGAATTGTTCCAATATTGCAGGTTTCATAAAGTCTGATATCTTTTCCTGTGCTGACTTTGCCCATATCTCAATAGACGCCTTCAAAGCAGGTTTGAACTGTCTACGTTCTCTAGGAACAGAATCTCGGGAGTTCATAGGTCTACCTTCTGGCTCAGGAGATGGAGCATCTGGTTCTGGTAACTTAGGGCTCTTAGAGTCTTTCTTTCTAAGCTCTAAAGCGCTTTTTTCCCCATTTCTCTTGTCTTTTAAGTCAAGGCCAACCTCAGAAGGAGAAGCAACGCCTGTTTGCAATGCTATCTTCTCAAGGCTATGCTGCTTATCAACCGAATGGTATGGACTTACTTTCTCGGACATAGAACCCCTTTGTCTCTTGATATCCTCTTTGCTCAACCTATTCTGTTCAACAGTAGGTTTAGCCTTAACATTTCTCTGGACAAACTCGTCGCTGATAATATTTCTATCTGCCAAGTTTATCAACAACTGTGTCATTGAAGCTGGATCTTCTAGATACATAAAATCGAATTCTATTTGTGCTGGAGCTCTAAATCCCATTGCTGACTGCACTAGCTTAATTTGATGATTCCAAAACTCTACTAGTATTTCACGAACATAATTAAGTCTCTCAGTAAGCGTCTTGAGAGAGATAAAGTTATTTGTTGTTCCGCTAGCCCCAAATGTTCCAGTCAGTGTCGGAGGAATGCCTAAGCATGAGTAAATAGACATTAAAGTAGGTCGATATTTTTCATCGCCCAAAAATCTCTGAACGTCAGATCCTGTTTCTAGTAGTTCAATATCAGGACCCCAGACAATATCCATTGTTCCACCACCAACATTAGAACCAAGTATACTACTTAGCGCGCTAGCGGCATTAGCTGTAGGTGCAAGTTTATGTTCTAAGTTACCTAGCTTCCATACTCTTATCTTATTCACAGCTCCGTCAAGAGCAGCTTTGTCAGCGAGCTTTAGCTTTTCATAAAGAATAAGGTCATCAAAGCAGGCATATGTCATAGGATCTGCCCATTGTTGCCAATCATCTTTTTTATAATGAAACATAAAGGTCTTTTCGGGAGGTAAGAGGATAGACCTATTAGACTGATTCATAAGCTCTTTAAGCTCAAGCGGAATGCTATCAAGTATAGCTCTGTCGTCCTTGTTTGGGCTTTTGTTGAGCTTGTCCATATATCTCTTAAGAGTAGGAGGAAGCTTTATCTTATACCTCTTTACTCCAGTAAGATTAGAGACAGGACCTCCTACAACGTCTATATTCAGTGGATCAAGAAAGATATACTGCCAAGGTATTTCATTTTTAGAGAATGCCTTACTGTTTATAATAGCACTCATATCTGCAGCAGCAACAGAACGTTGCATTTCGTCTCTTTTCTTTTTGTTTATCTTTGCTGTCTTCATTCTTATAGGAACGTTTGCTTCCCTGAACAGCAGATTGCAGAATCTCTCCGAAACGAACTTGCCTTTGCATCTAGTAAACCAGTCATTATAGAATCTTTCTATTCTAGGACTAGAGTGAACAAGTCTAACACCTTGACATGCAAAGTCTCCCATGAGGTCGATTGCATTTCTTATTAAACCTATTCTTCTATAAGCTCTTCTAGCAAAAGCTATAATCTCTTTGCTTTTCTGAGGGACTGCCTCAGTGGGGCGATAGGCATCGTAATCACTACGTCTAAGTCCGGGTCTTCCGCTTTGATAGGTAGTCAGCCCTGAGAAGTCTCTACTTCTTGAGCCTAATGCAGCGCTAGCAAACTCTGGAATAGCTGAACTATATGCCTGTATAGCGTCTCTGCGTTCTGCAGCGTCTTCCGAAGCCCAACTGACATATGATTCGCCTTCTGGTAAAATTGAACTCTTAGGATATTTTTTATCAACCAACTGTAAGCACTCCAATAGGTATTAAAATTATAGTAATGACTATTAACATTTACACCAATATTAATTATTTCTGTTTATAGCCCTGAAGACAGAAGAGTCCATGCTCTGCGCCCATTCAGGGCCTATGTACATCCCTTGCTGAGTAGTGGACGGCGTATCTGAGCCAACAACCATCCCTATAGTGTTGTATGTCGGCGCCGGAAGAGCTCTGTGGATAGTTCTAGCTATCATGTTAGCTATAACAATAGCACTATAACGGTCTTTTCTCATCCTGCCCTTTTTGCCTGTCCCTAGCTTTATTTCGGGAGTAGACCATCTTTCTCGGCCTGCATTTGTAACTGTCATAACAATGGTAGATAGCTCATCTTTAAGTTCTTCAACTTCCATCACAGCATCCTCAAGTGTATCGTAGAGCCTTAGAGCCGTACTCTCTCCAATCTTTTCCTTAATCTCTTTAAATGCGATCTTATCTTTTTCCGTCATTAGACTTAGAGTAAGGGTGTCAAATCTGGGGAAAAGCAAGACCTTGTCTTCTAAGTCTTTCCTGAGACCGTGATTAGCCTGAGATGTCCACTTAGCACTGGCAAAGTTAACTAATTCTAATATATGGTCACCTGCCATAGCATCTGTATCTTTTGTCTTGCCATCTTCTATTATTTCATATATAGGTCTTTCACCCGGCTTAAGCTTATCTAAGTCTCTTAAAGATTCAGCTATTGTGAAACCTCCACCTTGAGAGTCTATTCCAAGCCTTACACAAGGGAATGATCTCATTAGGTCTCTAATCTTTCGAGCACAGAAAGAATAGTAGTCATGCGCATCGGTAAGCCCTATTTTCTTTCGTCCAGCAAAATCCTTCTTGTTAGTTGTCCATCCATATACAACCCTCTGATGCTCTGGGTGGAGCTCTAATACTACCACCGCAAAGTTATCTTGCTCAGAAGCAGGGTCAACACCTATAACATACTTCTTATTTGGATCTCCCTTTGTCATTACGTCAAAAGCATCAGGACACCAGTCGGGCCAGTTATGACCACCGACATTTGAATCGCTAGCGACACAGGCATGTATCAAGCTTCTCTTAAAGAATCCCTGACTATCCGATGTAAAGCATGCACCATACTCCATCTGATAAATACCATTATGCATTGTCGCTCTAGATCGAGCCACCTGCTGGTCGTCCATAAAGCCTTCGGGTATAATCTCATATGGTACTCTTATAATCGAAAAAGATTTCCAATTGAGCCTCTTCATGTAGTCAGGTATCTCATCATCACCCTCTTCTGATTCCTCTTCTGGCTTATTTCTTACTTTACCAGAAGTTCCCTTATTTATTATTGTAGACTTATATTTTCTCCAGTATTCAGCATATGGCTCAAAGTCATATCCTGCCGTTCCAGCTATAATAGACTGGTTGGCCGACCGGTCTTCGTATTGAGATTCTTGAGCATCGTTCCAGACGCCCTGCTCTTTCATCTTCTTTCGTCTAGCTGCTTCCTTAACATTCTGTGTGGGATTGCTAGAAACAGCCGCAAACCCAGCGACAACAGTCTCGTAGATATGCGTAGGAATAGAGTTAAACTCGTCTGCAATGATTGTATGTGCACGCAAACCTCTAATCTTGTTTCCATCACCCAGAGGAACAGCCATAGCCCAGCTATCGTTCACCTTCATGGTGCAGCGGTCAACATCTCTTCTTGGCCCACTTGAATCTGTACAGATACTTTGCAGAATAGGAGCGTTTCTCCAGATGGTGTCCATATATTCAAAGATAACCTTCGACTGCCTGAATGCAGCACCTACAATTACTATCTTAGTTCCGGGTATAAGAGTCGTCTTAAGAAGGCAGTATACCGCTAGAAGGAAAGACTTACCAAAACCACGAGATGCAATATACATAGGGAAAGGTCGTCTCCAAAGTTCTCTAAGTATACACGTTTGTATTGGTAGCAGCTCTATGCCTAAGAGCGTCTTGACAGTCCAGTGAAAGTATTCTGGATCTCTCATTTTTTTAAGTACATATAAGTGAAAATCGTTCTTCTCTTTGTCACTTAGATTGGACAGCGGTTTTCTTATTGACTTTAGATCATCCTCATCTAATCCTAACCAAGCATTCTCGTATGCATTTATATCAATGTTGGAGCTCATGAACTTTCCTCATTATATAGAACGCAACTTCCTCAGCTCTCTTTTTATCCCCACAGGCTATAACGTGTATCCCGTGCTGAAGTCTAGCTGTGGAAATAACTCTATTGATGTATTTGCCCTTTATTTTTATACTGCTCCACTTTGACCTAGGAACACTAGATCCCTCTGGGTATCTTTCTATGTCTGACCAACTGAACTCTAAAATTAAAAAAGCATAAGGAAAAGTAGACATTCTTTGCAGTTCTTTATGGAATCTCTTTTCGCTACAGTTCCCCGCTAGTTCGGACACACTTTCTTTTCTCTCTATGCATAGGATGTGTTCCATTCCTTCAATAGCATAGTCACCTATCTCGACCTTGGCTTTAGTGGTTCCCGAACAGTAAGCGTTCTCATCATACCACCAGCCATGACCTTCCTTCTCCCTAGTGTCACGAATGACCTGAAATCTATTGCTCATCTTCTTTCTTCTTTATTCTCTGAATGGCGTCCCACTCTAGTATTTTAAAGAAGAAGCTTTCATAAACCTCTTCGTTATTTTTTATCGCATCATGACATTTCTTACACAATGTGATACCATTTGTTACATCATATCTCATAGAAGGATGACTAGCCCACTTTTTAATATGATGAACATGTAGTTTGCTTTTTGAACCACATCCCGGATACCTGCAAACATGACCATCCCTCTTACGCACTTCTTTTCTGAAGTTAGCGTAAGCAGGATCGTCGTAGTTTCTGGAGTTATTATAGTTCGAGCGAAAGTTCTTTTTCTTCTTCGGCATCAAGATCGCTCTCTAACATTCTATGTACTAAATCTTCAAATGACACCTCCGGATTCCAGCCGAGCTTTTCTATTGCCTTAGACGGCTCTCCTCTAAGATATTCCACCTCTGCCGGTCTGTAAAACTCAGGGTCTATTACCACGAAGTCTGAGTAGTCATCAATCTCGAAATATTCAAAAGCATGAACTAGAAAGTCATGGACGCTGTGTGTTTCTCCAGTAGCTATCACATAGTCTTCAGGCTCCTCCTGCTGCAGCATAAGCCACATTGCCTTCACATAGTCCTCAGCATGCCCCCAGTCTCTAAATGCGTGGAGATTGCCTAGGCGGAGCTTAGGAAACTCAGACCTTCTTGAGTGAATATTATCATCATCGAAGAAGAAGTGTCTTGGGTCAGCATCAAGCCCTTGATCAAATGCCCACTTGGCAAAAGCAGCTAGCCATTTAGTTATCTTTCTAGTAACGAAGTTTTCACCTCTTCGTTCGCTCTCGTGATTGAAAAGTATTCCGCATGAACAATGAAGACCGAAACCTTCTCTATAGATCCGCACCAAGTGGTGGGATGCTAGCTTCGCAGCACCATAGGGACTCTGAGGCTCAAAAGACGTTGCTTCATCTTGAAATTTTTCAGAATTTAATTCACATTCCGTGTTCGCGACTAGTTCTCCGTCAACAAGAACGTCGTAGTTCTTTCCGAACATTTCACTCGTGCTAGCTTGATAAAATCTTGTGGAAGGTGAGAATCGTCTAATTGCCTCAAGGAAATTCACCACCCCTATCGTATTGACTTGGATAGTGTAATTAGGCTGGTCAAACGATGTTCCGACATGTGACTGTGCAGCAAGGTTATAAATTTCATCAGGTTGATGCTTATCAACTATAGAATATACAGATCCGCTATCTATAATCTCAAACTCTTCTACAGAAAATAATTCTGAGTCTATATGCGATATTCTGTCATGATTAGAAGTGCTTGCCCTGCGCTTAAGGCCAACTACCTCATATCCTTTTTCTAATAGCAGTTCTGCTAGAAAAGATCCATCCTGACCGGTAATGCCAGTTATTAAAGCTTTCCTCACTTATTCATACTCCTCGTCTTTAACTGTGTCAGCATTAAGGAACGGCTGGTCTACTCCTCCATCCTCGAATGTATGGTAGTCAGATAGTGCCTTTAACGCTTTATTTGCAGCAAGCCTATTGATTTCCATACTCTCTTCCTCACGCTTACGAAACTGTTCATCATCAAGTTGTTTTAACCAAGCTGAAAAGTTTGTCTTTGCGTCAGCTGCGTTTCGCTTACGCTGTTCTCTTGTCCCCTTCAAATCTTTTAGGAGACGCTCCTTCTTTGTCAGCAATTTCTCATGTTCATTAATATAAGCAGACTTACTAGCCATCGCAGCACCTAATTGCGTCTGGAAACTAGCGATAGCCTGAGTGTCTTGCATATCTGTAGGTTTTCTTATTTCATCGTCAATAAGCTGATTGAGTCGTGCCACATTCTGAAGAACTTCTTGTCGGTCTTCCATTCCACGATTAATTAAAACCTCGGTCCTAATAACCTCTAAAATCTGCATCTCTTCCGTGTGAGTAACGTCCTCTGAGAACTGGCGGTAATAATCAATCCACTGATGTTCAAAGAAAATCAATTCAGAATCATGAAACTGCTTTCTTAATTCATTATAATAATATCTTTGCCTAAGATTAATAAGAAGATGCTCTTCATCTGTTAAATCGCGCGCCTTTAAATTTTCCTTATCAATGAACTTCTGGATAGGCACCGTAGTCCTGTTTAAATTATCTGCTATCTCTTCAATAGATAAATCAAAACAGTTTTGCCTAATATAGTCCATTTCTCCATTAGAAAGTTTACCACGTTTCCTTGTCAATATTATGCTCCTCAACTATTAAGTTTATTTCCTCCAGCAGCTTAGTTCTTCTATTCTTAGAAAGCTTTAGATTATTAATGAATCTTATCCAGTCCTCTCGTAAAGAAACCGGAAGCGCTATATCTATTATCTCAAATACTTCCTTTGTAAATAAAGTACTAAAGAAGCTCTCATTGTGTTCGTTTTGTTCAAATTCTAATGTAACTGATTTCATCAGGCTTTTCTTAGCGTTATTGCGTTCACACCACCCTTTATATAGTGCACACTCATCTTGTCTATCGAAAGCTAGGCATTTTTGGTTTTTAAAGAACTCGCATGTATCACATGGCTTCTCTGGTCTGGAATAATTATTCCTCTTAAAGTTATAGAGGCGATTTCTTACATGTGTCCAGAGAAAATTCTCAAGTGGTCTCTTTTCATCATACTTTTCTAGACCCTCCCAAGCAAACAGACTTGCCTGCTGCTTGATGTCATCTACTTCATGATAACCGAAGCGAAATTTCCTACAAAGTCTTGTAGCAACCCTCTCTATGGTCTCTATGACTTCTTCCTCAGTCATGTTAGAAGGAATGTGCAAATTAATCCTCTAGATTCTCTAAGAGTTCTTCAATGTCTTTTTCCTCTGCTGCATTGGCTAGCTCTTCTTGAACTTCTTGGTCCAGCTCCTCAGACGCTGTTACCTTAAGCTCAGACGGCGTTAGCTTTACATTGTCTTTGTCTGTCATAAAACTTTCCCTTTACATGAAACAATTTTCTGTTATAGGTTATATAATATTATATACACGAAAGACCACTTTTAGGGGATTAAAATGAACATAAAATGGACAGAAGAAGACAAGCAGTTCGTTATAGATAACTCAAAGTACATGAAAGATAAAGAAGTTGCTGAAAAGTTAAGCGAACGAGCTGGTAGAAAGGTCTCTCTTGACGCTGTTAGGAAGATGAGACAAAAACTAGGTATAAGAAAGAAACAAGGGCGAGGTATATGCGGAGTTATAGACGATGAACAAGGAAGATAAGAAAAAGCTGGTGGATAGCTACAAGCATTGGTGGCATTCTATTGACTTTGGAGACGGGGTTTGGTCGGATGGAGAGAAAGCAAATTTTTTACCCGTAGAAAAAAGGATGATAAGTGAAGTTGAAAAATGGCAATTTCCTAAAAATTACTTCAAAGGTAAGAGAGTATTAGACATTGGAAGCTGGGACGGATATTACGCATTCCTAGCAGAAGAAAGAGGGGCTTCAGAGGTTGTTGCTTTAGACTTATGGTCAGAAAAGATCTCGCTCGGATTCGATAAAAAAACAAAAGAAGGGTTTGATATAGCCAAGTCTATAAAGAATTCTAATGTTATAGACATAGATATGAATATATATGATGCTACGGAAGAAGTACTAGGAAAATTTGATGTGGTTCTATTCGCAGGAGTGTTGTATCATCTGCAAGATCCAATGCGGGCCTTAAGAGCGATATGGAATATAATGAACGAGAACAGCAGTCTAATGGTGGAGACAACAACAATACCTAATAGCAGAGGATATGGCGATGCTACCGTTGTTCAGTTCCACCCACTAGACGAAGCAGATAACGATTCAACAAACTTTTGGAATTTTAGTAAGAGTGCTTTAAAAGCAGTTCTAGAAGAATTGAACTTTGTAGTAAAAGAGTTCCCTAGAGTTATAGCTGAAGGCGAAGATGCTGAGAGGTCGATATGTTACTGCAAAAAGCCGGTAGACAGAAGAAATAGACTGGAACAGTGGAAAAACGAACTGTAAAGGAGGTAGCCAAATGACCACTTTTATAAATG
>TARA_A100001201_G_scaffold51829_1_pt1 | contig 19385 bp, 37 predicted proteins | sample TARA_A100001201 | Tara Oceans TARA_A100001201 (sample SAMEA2619872) | marine metagenome | biome: marine biome (ENVO:00000447); feature: surface water layer (ENVO:00002042); material: "saline water (ENVO:00002010), including plankton (ENVO:xxxxxxxx)" | depth 5 m | reverse complement strand
GTTTCCCTATCGTAGTTTTACCTGAAGCTGGCTGTCCATAGATTAGATATATCATTTTAAATATATCAAATTTTAAATGTCCCAGTCGTCGCAAGCCATGTCCATGATAACTTCCGGTGGGTAATCTGGGTTTGCTTGAGCTATTTTAATTGCAGAAATAATAACCTCATTAGTCAAGCCATACTTTTCTGCTTGGTCGAGATAGTAAGTTAAATCCGGTGTTTCTTCACTCATTTTTATCTTCCTCCCAAGGAAATGATTTTTTCCAAGCTTTATCTATTTCTTTGCGCTGCTCTTCGTGCCCATCTTCGCTTCCGTCTACCATTTCGTACCAGTGGTCAAAATGGTCACGAACTGATTCCGTAGCCTCTTTGTGGTCGCCTATGTCTGCTAGATGCTTGCTCTCTATATAAAAAGCGTTTGATTTTTTTTGGGGGTTCGATAATTTTTTCCATTCCCAAACCGAAAAGATATTGCCGCTAAAGCCTTCTTTTTTGACTTTTTGCCACTGGTAAATGTCACATTCAAGTAATTCGGAATTTCCCATCCAATAGCAATTATTTATATCTTCAGTAGTGACCTCGTGAACCTTACTATACTCAGATAACGCAAGAGTGATGAGTTCATCTATTGAATGACCTTCTTCGAATTCCTCTTCCTTTAGCAGCCAGCACGTTCTAAACCCAATTGGGCGCGTGTATAGTCTTCCAAAAATTTCTACACAAAACTTTGTTCCTTCCAAATGTCCGTAAACGTCTTCTCTCATCTTAGCTCTTTCCTTAGTAGTCTCCAGCGATCACTATCAATCTTCTTATCTCCAGAGTCGATTTTTTTAATCATGTCCAAAACCTCGTCTATGTTATTATAAATATACTTATCTATTTTCATCCCCATAATCCATAAAGGAGTATTTTTCTTGCCTCCTTCCATAGATATGAAAATAGGTTTTTTCATTCTTACCGCAGTAACAAGTTCTTCTGCGCTTCCCCAACTAGCAACATCTGGGAGTAGGTGAGCAATAATGAAATCAGATCTATCAACTAAATTAAGATCATAACTGCGAACAACGCTCATCCTTTCAACTACGTCACTGTAGTGACCGTTCTCCATATCCTCGGCCATTCGGGCGCGAGCCGATTCATCCTCCTCTACATCTTTAACGAATGGTTTACGGTAAGGATTAAATGTGATGATGTTGAGTTTTTCAAGCTCCTCTTCAACTTTTTTGCGCCAATCCTGACCATCTGCATATTGCATATGGCCGACTAAGTAAGTCCTAGTTTTTTCTAAAAGATTCATCTCCACCGCCTATCTTCTTCAGCTTGCATTTTAGCTGCGTATTTGGCGGCTTTCTTTTTCTCGTAATTTACTCTGCTTTTCTTTTTAAAAAAGCGGCGGTCTCTTAGTTCAAGAAGGACTTTGTTTCTACTCACTTTTTTCCTGAGTTCCCTCATTGCGCTTTCTGTTCCTGATGCGTTTGATTTTACTTTTACTTCGATCATAGTGTTTTTTAATTATGCTTGTGCATTTTTTTCTTAGTTTTAATAAAAGTTTTAACCCTGTGAATCCAATTTTTCTTTCTGAGTAAGAATCGCTTTCGTGGAGTTTTTTATGATAGGCTATCTCCGAATCAATCTCCTTCATTATCTCGACTATGGCCTTCTGACTCATAACTTTTAAAAATTAATTTCAAGCCTTTATCTGTAAGCGTTTTAAAATCTTTATATTTTATTTCTTTTATTTGAGATAGTCGTATTTCTTTTCCGTATATGTCCTTATCAAAATTGCTTATATAGACTTCTATTATGTTAGGAGCAGTAGCATATACCGTTATTAAGCAAATTCCAAGCTCTTTCTGATTTAGGTGACACTTTCCTGCATAAGAACCTACAGAAAGCCTTGGCGAGCTTTGAACTATATTTGCTGTTGGGAGTAGTCTCCATTTTTTATTTTTGGAGTTCCCCCTTACCACTACTCCTTTTATCACCTTAGAAAAGATCTAAACTTTTTGATTATCGCCTCTTCATCTGATGCATGAACCCAAGATGGGTTATACTCTAAGGTATTTTTATTGGGGTAATACTTTAGGCTAATGGAATTTGGAGAAAAGATATACTTAACGGAATTTGAACCTCTAAAAGAGAACCATTTAATAATTTTATTAAGTTTAAAAACCGCATTTAACGCCGTCTCTATTTCTGTAACTCTATGCTTAGATTTTTTAATAACGTCTTGTTTGTGGAGCTTTCTTTCCTTTATTTCTTCTACCGCACCTTTCAAGGATTTGGCTTTAAGAGCTATTAGTTTTGATCTGTGTTCAGTTACCTTTTTACCTCTTTCCAAACAGGCTGGCTTTTCTTTTAAGGATCCGCTCGTCCAAACTCTTCTTCCGTCCCCATCCCATCTAGGCATAGGTTTGCACTCTTTTCTGCTGCCCTTATTCCATTTTGTCCCAATAGTCTTTTGGGTTGAAGTTGTAACTCTATAAAATAAAGTTCCTTTATTGTTCGTGAAGATGTGAGGGACTATGCCCACTTGACGAGCTATGTCGTCTGTCCTGTCCCTTTTAATCCATTCGAGTTGTTTTATTTGGCCCACCTTTTTCACCCTTTTATCTAGTTCTTTTTTGTCGATGAGCTTTAGATGCCCATTAGATTCAGAAATTATTCTTTTGAGGTCTTTTTTAAGTAAGTAGTTATTTTTATCTACCATAGTATCAAAAGAAGGAGCGTAACGAATTTCGGTTCGCGGGTCGGAAACAGATAAAACTAATCTGGCTTTACCCTTGAATTCTCCTTTTCCTCTTCTGATTCTATCGTAATACCACCTCTTAACCTTTTTAACGGCTTCCTCTCTATTATCGCAGATGACTTTTTTAACCTGCTTATTATTATAATATGCGGTGTATTCTGTCATGTTAATTAAATTCCCCGATTTTAAGGGAGTCGTACAATTTTTGAGCTTTTTGCTCAATATAAAGATCATCTACAAATGAAGACATAGCTGGGCCGTCTGAGGTATTGTAATGGTCGAACTTCATCTCCCTAGTCTTCCATATGATAGACATGACGTTATATGCCCCTTGGCTTTCTTTATCTAGCTTATATATGAATTCCTCCCCAACTTGTATTTTTGTAATGAAAACCTCTCTATCAAACTTTTCACTAAGCATCACCGCTTTGATAATCGCAGCGTATAGTTTGGGGTTGTTGGCCCCTAAATGATTCATCCAGCTTGTCCTTGCACTTCTTTTGGAAACTTTTATTCCGTTTTCAAAAAGAATTGAGGATTTGTTTGAGGCACACCCGAAAAAACAAGCAGAGAGAGCAACTAGAAGTACTTTTTTCATATGGGCGACGATATTATTTTCTAAATAAATTATCGTCAAGGAAAAACTTTATGGTAGGGAAAGCGGGACTCGAACCCGCACTTGATCGATTTTAAGTCGATTGCCTCTGCCAATTGGGCTACTTCCCCTTTTTTAGTCCAAATAAAAATTAGCAGTTTTAGAATATTCTTTTTTGAACTTCAATAAAGCCACTCGCTCTATTTGCCTTATCCTCTCTCTAGTTACGGAAAACATAGCGCCTATTTCCTCCAAGGTATTTGGCTTGTCTCCATCTAGCCCAAAACGCTTTCTGATTATCTTTCTCTCTCTTGGGTCAAGCTCTTGTAAAGCTCTGTCTATGACTTCAGTGGTGTTTTTTGTCGATAGGGATTTTAGAGGATCATCGCTTCTTTCATCTTTTATAACTTCAGCGTAAGTGTCTCCATCATTGTCTTCGCTTATTTTACAATCAAGAGATATTATAGCCGAGGCTGCTTCTAGCATCTCTTTGACTTTTCTCTCTGTGATATTTAAGAACTCGGATATTTCTTTTATTGAAGGTTTTTTATCATGTTTTTCTTGATAAGCTTCCAAATATTTAAGGTAATTCAGGTATAGCTGTTTAAGATAACAAGGCATTCTTATAATAGAGCTATGATTACTCAAAGCTCTCATTATTCTTTGTCTTATCCAGAAGCCAGCGTAGGTAGAGAATTTAGCGCCTTTCTCTGGATCAAACCTATCGACTGCACTAACTAATCCTATATTGCCTTCACTTATTAAATCTTCTAAATCTAGACCCAAGTTCTCGTATGACCTAGCAATTTTTATTACCAGTCTCAAGTTCGATGCTATAAAAAGATTTTTTGCTTCTTGCTTTTTAGATCCATTTGAATTTTTGATTAACTCAGCCAGATCTTTTTCCTCTTCGACTGTAAGAAGTTTAGGAAGTTTTTCTTCGTTGTAGAATCTATTACTTGTTTTAGGTCTATCAGTAATCACTTCACCTCCTTAGGGTTAATTTTAATTAGTTCTATGTTGTAAAAATCAAAAATCCATTTAGCCTTTTCATCTCTTTTGTATTCTTCTGAATATACAACTTTAGGTATTTTATAAGCGGCTATTAACGTAGCGCAGGAGGAACAAGGTAATAACGTTGAAGCAAAAATATGACATTCACCTCTTTTAATTCCCGAAAGGCAATTAGCCTCCGCATGAATTACGAATGGCCTTCTGAAATCTCTATCTTCCCAAAACTTTTTCTTTTTTTCAGGATCTAATTCTTTTCCTGAAGCTAGGCCATTATAACCAAGAGCTAGTACCTTATTGTCATCCCCCAAAGCGCAAGCCCCTACCTTTTTAAAGGGGTCTTCGCTCCTCATTGCAGCAGTTACAGCAAGCTCTAAAGCGTACTCTTCCCAAGAAAGCCGACTCATTTGCTCTGGTTTCTAATATAGTAAATTAGAAGAGTCAAGTATAAAACATTTACTATAGAAACAAAAGCGTAGGACAATTGAGTCCAGAAGAAATTAGTAGTTACAATAAAAAAATAAAAGGTCCAAAAATTCCAGCAAGAGAAAAATACAATACTCAACTTGCTAATCCCTTTTACATCTTTGTCTTTCCACAATTTAAAAAGATTCAAAATATAAAAGAAGCCAGCAACAAATATAAAAGAACTGTTGATTAAATCATAGGTCTCCATTTTGCAAAATAGCGAAAGTGTTTGTCCAATCTCCGACTTCGAATACTTTACCTTTATTTTTTAAAACGTCAACAGACACATCATAATCATTGCCGCCCTCAAAGCACTTGTCTCCAAAAAACACGATGTCTTTAGTTTTATTTTCTCTTATCCACTTGCTCGATAAAGTTTTATTATTACCCTTGGGCTGTATGTCTATACTTATTTGGCCACCAACTTTAGCTTCCAAATCAGGAAATGTTTTCTCTACTTTTTTTGCTATCCCAGTTCTTTCTTTGGATTTTTCATCCCATTCATAGTAAGTATTTCTTTGATCTAACCCTATACTTCTACCTACTGTTGTAAAATTTAACATTCCAGTTCTGTATTCAAAAAAGGGAGCCTCACCAAGCACGGGAGATTTTGTGTTGATTTGAAATGAAGATAGCATTTCGATCAAAGTTTTTGGGGGATCGAATTTATTTTCGTAAATTAATTCTCTATCAATAGACAGTTTGTTTCCCATACTGGAAAAAACTCCTGAACATCTAGTAATTATACTTGATGGCATTTGTTGGAATATTTTCTTTTCATCGCTCCCAGAGACAAGATAGACAGACCTGTCTCTCATCCAGTCTAAAAAAAATGCCAGAAAGGATTGATCCATTTTCTGGCGAGGCGGAGTTAACGTATTGTCTACGTCGAAAAGAAATGCTGTCATTTTACCTTACGCCATCCGCATTTATTAAAAAGTAATCTGCTTAAGTTGTTAGCAAATTTAGTCACTTTTGCTTCAGGCGCATCCCAAAAATATGCATGACAGACTTCGTGAATGCAAGTATTTAGTTCTGTTTGCTGGGTAAGTTGAGGATTTATATATATTTTAGGTTCATCCTCTTGGGGGTTTAGGCAAAGCCCATCTGCTTCGCCATATGCTTTATGGGGCTTACGAAAAAAAAGAGTATACTCTACACCATCATAATTAGTGAAGTTAAATGTCTTATTTTTTTCCTTTCTGCCCTTCATGGTGCTCTTTTAGTTCGAGAATATCGCAACCAGTCCAAGTATAGGATGGTTGGTGCTCTCTTACTATTTTTACACCTTTTTTCTCTACAAAGCGCAATTCACCAGAAACCCCTAATAATGTATCAATATCTTTGATAGCTACACAGGCGTGTCCGGTCTTATTTTCGCCCTGTACTGTAAGTTTGAAGCAGTTAGCGTTCCTCGGAGGAGTGGGAATTAGTATGTAATCTGGGTCTTTATCGGTTCCAAAGCCTACTTTAATTTTTTTCATTAAACACGGTCTGTATAAGTTCTTTGTTTAGTTTATTTTGGTATTCTTTTCTTCTCTTTATTTCGTACTCCCCTTTTTTCGCTAGGTAAAGCAAATTCGTTTTACTGTATTCAAGAGCATCTGTTATTACGCCGTCTTCGTCTATTTCTGGATCTTCTTTTAATAAAGAGTCAAAGTAGTATAATTCTTCAATAGCTTTTTTACTTTCAACAGCAAACCACTCAAGAGTTGCATCAGATATTTGCAAATCCTTTTGAGTTTTCTGTATATCTGTATCACTCATAACTCACCAAAGGGATCATCCTTCACTTGTTTAAACGGGCTTATTTCCATAAGGCTTTTCTTTTTGCCATTTATGAATTGTATTTGATATGGGTTCTTTTTGCTCTTGGAGATTTTGTTTATATATTTAAAGAAGCAAGTGTGGCAAATTGTCTTAGGCTTAATATTATTTTTCTGTTTTATATCAAAGTATACAAGCTTCTTTCTATCAAAAAGTATTTTGTAGTGAGGCTTAGTATATTCTAAACCACAACTACTACAACAAATCTCCTTAGAGCATTTATAAGGTCTTTTTACTGTGACCTGTACCATACTTTAATTTACACTCTAAAAGCAGTTCTACAAAAATATTATTTCACCTCCTTAATGAAAAAGTCTCCATTATTTTTCTTTTTTAAGTCTCTCATATATCGTTTAGCTTTTTTTAAACCTTCGTCGGTCATTTCAAAAGCTCCGAAAGTAAAGTTTTTATCATTAGTTATAATGTAGCAACTTTTTTTACCTTTAATTTTTGGCATCTGAGTTTTCCTTTAGCATTTCTTTAACTAATTTTAAATGATGAGTTATCCAGCCATCACCATCAAGGGCTACGTCTGAATTTTTACTAGACTCAATTTTATCGTCTATAGAAGACTTTTCTATTATTTGATCTAGTAATTCTAAAGCTTCATCAACTTTGCTCATAGGCAAACGTTAATAAAACTCAATCGAAATGTCTAGCCTTTTCTTGGAGAATACTCGCCTTCTCTTACCCAAACTATGCCGATCCATTTAAATCCTTTTTCTACTGGTAGTGAGCAATGAAGGCTTTTTTCAATTGGCTTATTGTCTCTAAAATTATTCCAATAAACAGCCCTACCTTTCCTTGGGGCTATTTCAAAATTATCCAATTTAGGAAACTGGGTCACGCCGCCTTCATAGGAATCATTTAGATAAAATAAAACGCTAGAAACTCTTTGACCGCCTTTTGCTATATCAAGATCGTATCCTTCGCCGCCCTTTAAAAAGAAGTCGTAATGAGGAACATAGTGGCCCCCTTCGGAGTATCTTACTATGTTTAAGTATTCTTGGTTTTCTACTGGTAAGCAGGTAATATTAGAAACTATAGTCTCTATTTTTTCTATAGAGTTATATATTTTTTGTTGAGAGTTGTAATTTGATTTTAGTAAAAGACTTTCTTGGGCATACCTAGACTTAGTATCTTTTATTGGGCCTTTTTCATAGTCCAGCACAGTTACGTCTTTTAACATAGACATAGCCTCCGCCCTTAAAAGAAGGCAGTCTTCAATTGAAAGTATGCCATCGCATACCCAAATGAAGTCGTCTACTTGAGAAAAATTATGCAGCACTGCGATTATTTATCGCATATACATTCGCCTTTACAAGCGCAAACTTTATCGCAAGGACAAGCAACACTGCCCGTACACGGCATACAAGCACAACCGACTAATGTCGCCCCCAAGATTGCAATTATTAAGTATTTCATATTAGTGTCTCTCCATTGTCTTTAGAAGTTGAGGCTTAGTTTTAAGGAAATCTGGGCGACCATCATTGTGCTTTTCGTATACTCTAAGCATAAATGGAAAAGCTTTTTTAGCGGCCTCTTTCTCTTCGTCCTCTACATCTTTTTTCTCTTTGGGAGTATTTTCTATGGGCATTTTCTTTAAGTCTTCTTCGTTAGGCATTTCGACTTTAGGATCTAAAGCCCACATAATTTTATGTTGCTCGCAATAATCAATAATCCTACGAACAGGCACAATAAGATTAAATCCTTCCCCAGCACCTCTGACAAGCATTCCTATATATTTAGCGTCATCCTTCAAATACACCCCACCCCCGGAACTTCCCGGAAAAGCTGTGCAAGTCGTTTGATCGAAAACATGTTTATTTAAAGACTTAATTAATCTTCCATGTTGAGAGTAGATACCGTCCGTCATGCTGTTTGCTCCCATTTGCCCAAGCAAGCTACCTACATGCAGCAAGTCTGTGCCAAGGGTTGGAATTTTACCTTTATCCAAGTGGAAGGTAACGGTGTCATCTACGAAATTAAATTTTCTAATTCTTAGCAATGCTAAGTCATGACCGTCATCTGCATTACTGTACTTTAATACTTCTGCATCCATTTGAAGTCTACCTACGGTTCGTCCGTTCTGACGAATCTCTTTAACGACCATAGGATCTTTAAATTCAACAATGGTTTTCGGCGCACCACCGACTACAGTTTTTCTTTCTTTTCTCAGGTTGTCTATAACGTGTGCCGCAGTCCAAACGAAATTTACTTTATTACCTTTTGAATCTTTTCGGGTGAAGATAACCCCTGATCCTTCGCCATTAGACCACTGGCCTTCTGATCTGATGGTTACAGAAACATTTTGTAAGTGCTCTGCGGTAGAAGGTTTTTCTGCTCCAACCAAGACGCAAGCAGAAAGAAGAAGAGATAGTAGGATAGTTTTCATTATAGTTTTCCTCTATCAAATTTACACCCCTTTTAGGGCGAAAAATGACCGAAAACTACTTTAATCCAGTATATTCTGAAGAAGATCTTATTTTTTCCCCAAGTCCGTCCACTATTTGAATACCTAAATTGTGGCAAACTGGGCCTTCTGGGATCTCATCAGAGGATCTGTCGCCGCCCTTGGCAAAAATATCTGGCCTTAAAAAGGCTAAACTCAGAGTCACTGTTTCATCCACATCAAGCGCCTTGAAAACATCGTCAACCATATTTAGAGAGCTTACTATTTTTATCCTGTCCTCGACGGGCATAAACGATTTCCCCTTTTTCAGCTTGGCTTGTTTATCATTATTAACTACGACAATTAATTTATCTCCAAGAGCCCTAGCTTTCTCAAGGTACTCTATATGACCCACATGAATAGGATCGAAATATCCACTAGCCACAACAACAGTATTTATCCCAAGGGGCTTAAAGTCTTGATCGTTTTTCATTTTATTTGGTAGGCGGTGAGGGATTCGAACCCCCGACAGCCTCGGTGTAAACGAGATACTCTACCGCTGAGTTAACCGCCCAAATTATCCCTCCAAACTACAAGGCTCATAGCTATGTTTTTTGGATCTATTGCTTTTTTTATTAAAAGGTCAGAGCACTTTTCTAGCTCACAGGCTAAATTGCAGCAATCTTCATTATTTTTTATTTTAGATTTTTGCAAAAGATTTACATAGTCACTAAAGTTAGCAAACGCCACCTCCCAAGGAACTTGGGGGTCAGAAACGTTTTCCAAGAAAACTCTTTGATACTCTAATGTTTCATTTTTCACTTTTATTCACCTGAGCTTCCAAACCCTCCGTCACCCCTCTCACTTTCAGGTATATCTTCTGCATCAATAAACTCTGCATAGTGACAGGTTTCAAATATTATCTGAGCAATTCTATCGCCTTCTGATATGTCTATGGGCTTATCCCCTAAGTTGATAAGAACAACTCCGATTTCTCCTCTGTAGGTACTATCAATCACTCCAGCCATAACGTCTAGGCCTTTTTTTACCGCCAAGCCACTCCTTGGGGCGATTCTACCGTAGAAGCCAGCGGGAATAACAAAAGCAAGCCCCGTTTTAACAACTCTTCTTTCACCTACTTTTATGTGATGGTCTTCAATTGAAGATAAATCATAACCTGCATCAGCATAGTTAGCGGTTGTTGGGAGCTTGGCTTTTTCCGATAGTGTTTTTGTTATAATATCCATTTTTATTTAGGCGGTGTTACTTTAAATCCATGATGCCGTAAGACTTCGGCGCAAAGATCTACAAATTCTCCAGTAGACATATCAGCTTTTGCTACATTTGCATCTCTGCAAGCAAGACCAAGGTTATCTAATTCATTAGATCCGCCTTTGGAAACTGGGTGAATGTGATCTAAGTGGTACTCTTCTTTTTTTGAAAGGTCTACGTTTCTGCCCGTTAGGTAACATTTTGGGTCTTCGCCAACTTTATTTAAAAAATCTTTAACCCCAAAATTTTTTTTACATCTATTTCTTCTGATCCCATCATTAGCTCTTGATTTATACATTTGGACCTTTCTCTGTTGAGGAGAATGTTTGTTTGTCTGCTTTTTCTTTTTTTCTTTTTTGAGTTTGTAAGGTAAAGCGCGATCAACAGAATGAAAAAAGTTGCCTATCTTTCCGTACAAAATCCCTGCAACGGTTTTCCTCAAAACCTTGTTTCTCTTTATGATTTTAGATTTTGTTGATGAATTGCAGTAGTATGCAACTGTGGACTTTGAGCAATTTAATTTTTCGGCTATTATTCTGTAAGAAAAGCCTTTCTTTCTGAGTTTTAAAATTTGCTCTTTTAGTTTCATATTGGTACGCCCAGAGGGATTCGAACCCCCGACCCCAAGTTTAGAAGACTCGTGCTCTATCCAACTGAGCTATGGGCGCAAAAATCAGACGACTGCGCGGCCTTTATCTTGGAGCCAATCAAGGTCAGTTCTATCTACTGTATTGTTTCTTCTTATTGCCGCTTCTATTAAAATAGGTGCGCTGCTGTTTGAGTTCATTTGATGTTGAGCCGAGTTCATGTCTTTGGGGAAACAAGTGCCGCCGAAGCCACCTTTTCCATCTGGGCCGGGAACTTTAGTGTGGCTCTCTCCAACTCTCTCATCTAAAACTATAAGCTCTCTTGCAGATTCATAATTTACACCTAAAGCTTCAGAGAACTTGCTCATTTCGTTGAAGAAAGAAACCTTGGTTGCAAGGAAGCAATTTCTAGCCAGCTTGCAAAGTTCGGCAGTGCTAGTATCTGAAGAATGAATCGATGGTGAGTTTTTTATTTTCCCTTCCTTGTGAGAAGCTTTTAGTATCTGCTTCATTACTTGTGGGAAATTCTTATCTTTTAAATCTGAAGAACCAACTATCCAGTCTTTGTTTTCAAAAAAATCTTGCCTCCAGTTTTTCTCAGTTAAAAACTCAGGCATAAAGTTTACCCCATGTTTTTTACAGAAGCCGACAGGGACAGTTGACCTAACTACAATGTATGGAGCGTCTTCAAGATCTTGAAGGTCTTTGACCACTGACTCCACAATATCGGTGTGACACTGACCATTATGTTTCATTGGAGTTGGAACACATACAAATACAATATTGCAATGTCTCAACTGGCTAAACTCAAAGCCTTGTGGGCGGCATTTGCTTGGATCTAAATCGTAAACCACTACTTCAGTTAGTGACGATTCGAGCAAGGCTGTGGCACTGCCGACATAACCTCCCCCTACAATCCCTATCCTTACTTTATCTATAGGCTTTAAGTACTGCATAAATTTTAAAAACCCCCATTTTCATGGGGGGGTGTTTTATTCACCGCTAGGCAGCGGCGGTACAACTTCATCAACCGTTTCATCAACCGTTGTTGTTTTTGGCGCTGGAGTTTGCTCAGTCAAAATAGCATCTTGCAGCTTGATAACTGAATGTACCAAATACCCAGTAAAAAGAAAGTTGGCGGCGAGCAGCATTATCACAATCCGCTGGCGTAGGAAGCCAGACGTTGAGCAACTCTCCTGAGTTTCGCTACATTCTTTTTTCTTGGATACTGTTTTTTTAGAGGCCTTTTTTGGGGCTTTTTTCGCTGTTTTCTTTGCTGTTGGCATAGATTTTAGGTTTAAATTCAGGTTTTATAAAAGTCAAATTTATTTTTTTACAAAAGTAGAGTTTTCATAAACTGCATCAGCAAAATGCCTGACGGTTTTTATTTTTTCGAAATCAAAATTTTTGTTATTAATATTTACGGAATGAATCTCCTCGATATCCGTCATTAAATCAATAGCGTCCAAGGAGTCTATGCTAAGTGTTGAGAGTTCCGTATCAAGATTTATATTAGCGTCAGCCACAACAACTACATCTTCTATTGATTCTATAACTATCTTATAGACTTCTTCTCTGTCTTTGTGAGCAGATATGGAATCGTAATCCATTTTTATACCTCCAATTCAAATTTTACGCATAACTCCCTGTAAAAATCTTTATGCTCGTCTTTTACGTTGGGCCAACCAATTTTTAGCAAGTGCTGAACAAAGGTGAGTTTATAAAATGGCAAAATACCAATGTCAAACTTTATTTTGCTATCCGTTAGGTGAGTCATTAAGAAAACTATAACGCCAAGTTCTTCTTCGCTTAACGAGTTAATCTTATGCTTGTAAATCATTTCCTTCGGCTATACATGTCGCGGCAGCGTAATCTTCTGAATGAGATATAGATAAAAAAAATTTAAGCTCATAATGTATTTTTTGATCTTTGAATAAAACGTAAGGCTTTCCTCTGGGGCTGTTTATTATTTCTACATCCAAAAAATTAGAGACCTTAAAAGTTGTATCAGTTAACGACTTAATCGCTGCCTCTTTCGCGGCCCACTTGCCAGCAATACTTTCTTTAGGGTTGAGTTTATTGAAGCAATAGTCCTTTTCCCTCTTTGTTAGCACTTTATCTAGGAGCTTTTCTCCGCGCTTGTCGAGCACCCTAGATACTTGGGGGATGCTTTGAACGTCTACTCCAAGTCCCGCTATCATAATTGTAAAATTATTTGATCTTCTTGAATTACATCTATTTCGCCAAGAAGTTTTTTTATGTCTTGCTTGTCTTTTTCCGAAAGCATAGCGTCAGCGCCAAATACGAAATCTTTAAATTTTTGCACGTTTTGCTTCCTGTTGCATTTACAACAATTTTTAGCGGATTCCCTTAATAGTACCGCCCTTTTAATAAATGGTATTTCTTTAGTCGAGTCATCTTTTTCTAAAGAAGATATAAAGTCTCTATAATCTGTCTGTGCTCGCATAAAAAATCCTCTCTACTAATAAATACACTATCAGAGAAGATAAAAACACGATTGGAAAATAATAAATACATTTAAATTTCAAACACGCTGCAATGCATAACCAAACGCACAAACAGGTAGGGCAAGTAACTAGGGCTACTACAAATGACCTACTTTTATATTTAGCTCTTATAAAATCTAAGTATTCCAAGTCTTTATCTGGATCTTCTTTATCGTAAGTATCTATATTGAACCAATGCCCCACGCCAAAGTATCTTAAGTAATATTCAAAGGCATCGCTTTGAAACCAAATCAGCATAATAAACACAACCCAGCACGAGGCCATTACAATTTCATTTAACATTTTGAACCACCTTTTCTATTTTACTAAAAAATAACTTAGCTACAATATCTCCCTTATCGAATACTAGGGTATTATGAGATCCAAAAAAAACAGAATTAGCCAACACGGATTTTTCTTTGATATATAAAAAATCGGGCAAGCAAACATTCATAAATACCCCATTGATATTTTCTCCGTTTTTGAAAAAATCTTTCAACACGTAAACACCCTTAGCCAAAAATAATTCTGGATGAGGGCATAGGTTCGCAATTACGTCTTCTGGCATTTCAAATGAAATACCGAAATCCACGACCTTTCTTTCGTATGGATCTATTCTAAGATAACCGCTGGACAGCAAGTTGAAGACGTTGCCTTCTCTCACTGGCTCTACAAAAGAATCGTTCCGTTTTTTATAATCGAAAACCATAAAAAACCCAGCAGGTCTCCCTGCTGGTTACAGAACTACCAAGAGTGTTTGGTCTCGGTCTTCTGAATTTTTTTGTAGGTGAACAATGGTCTACCAGCTTGCTCCGAGACAGTTCCAACTCTTTCAATTTCTCCAGCCTCAAGAGCCTTTCTTATTTTTACCCTAATTGCAGTTGGGGTAAGCTCTTTTCCTGTAGATTGCTCGGTTTCTCTCAAAACGTCTCTTGCGGTAAACTCTTTCCCTTCTGGCCAATTAACATTGACTGATGGGCGACCTCTGGTTTTCTTTTTGATGTTTTCTTTCATCGGCCCCGACAGTATAAGGAAAAAAAATCAATTGCAAGTTTATTTTGATTTTTGGCCTAAAACAGATAAAGTGTTTGGTGACTGTTTTCGATGCTAGTTTAAGTTTATTTGAGTGGTTTAAGCAAAATGAATATTTTTGCATTAAAGAAAACTTTGTTTCTGTTTGCCCTATTTCTCTAGAAAAAGAAAAAGATCAGGCTGCTATCGAGGCTGCACTACATGATATGGTTAGCGCCGAAATGCTTGTCGAGTCGGAGACTGAGCAAGGTAAAATTTGGATCTTAAAAAGAAAATTGGATCAGCTAAATCAAAATGTAGAGTTGACTTACTCAACTACATCTGAGGTTGCATTGATAGTTAATAGTTTCTGTGAGGTAGTTGGAATGGGTCAGTACACTTGCGACCCCACTGAGATAAAAGAACAAGATATAAAATCTCTATGTTTTATAGCTCAAACGCTGGCTTCAGAAAAAAACATTGACGAAGATGGCGACGAATGATAGCCATATCAAAAAGGCGCAAATCCTTTTAAGCTCGCTGGGAGAAATCAGTGGAGTTTTCCTGAGATAACCGAAGAAAAGTAGGGTGGGTAGGCTTGAGCCCGTATCAAAAGGTATAGCGGCCTTGTTATGCGACAAGGTAAAGGACTCATAGTTAATTGCTATGGCAATGCCCCAGCGTGTTGTGGTAGATAAATGTAAGTAGAGTTTTTAAGCACAGTCCCTCTCGCCTCCTTAAACGGGTGGTAGTTTATCGCGGATTCTTCCGCTCGCATTTTGTCGCGCTCCCCACGCATTAAAACATAAAGGGGCTTCAAAGAAGATTTGCATTCCGACAAAATCAATATCCCCCTCTATGGGGGGTATTTTTTGTCTTATTGCTTAAAGAAAAGTTCACATTCCACAAATAAACTTGAAATAAAAACCTAAAACAATAAACTCAATTATTGATCTGCATGAAAAATTTTTTAATCACACAAGGATGTACAGGAACTTACTCTATTATTGGAGTTCTTGGTGGTCGCTTTAATGATCCACAAATTGATCATCACTGTAGAAATCCAAATTATAATGTTTTTAAAAAAGGCTCTAAAGTTATTTATCTGATGTGCAATCCTTACGATTATACAATCTGTTCTTTTGCTAGAAGCGAAACTTTTAATAAAGTTCACACAAAACAGTGTGGTGGTGACTACAAGTATTTTGAGGATAGAGAGGGCCAAACTCTAGCAGAGTATTTGGTAGATCCATATGATGCCTATAAGTACAAAGAACATGCTGATGGATACCTTAATAATACTGATAGGCAATATAATTTGATGTTTATGAGGTATGAAGCTCTTAGCGAATATGGAATCAAACCTTTGGTGGATTTTTGGGGTATTAATGTTGATCCATCAGTCTATGAGTTTAAGAGGCGTAAGAGCGATTGGACTCAGATGCCTGATGAGATTAAATTTCTTTTAGAAAAAAAATATGGTAGAGTTATGGAGTGGTATAAAAATCTTCCATTATTTGAAAAGTTTGAGGTGCAGTAAAATGAAATCATTAACATTCTGCAAATAAACTTGAAATAAAAAATTAAATTAACTATAATTATTCCTATGGCTAAAAAGTTCTTCATAGGTATAGGAGGGGTCGCAGGATGTGGAAAAGACACTTTTTATAAAATTTCTAAAGAAATCCTCGAAAACGAATACCCCGAACTTAACGTACAAAGACTTTCTTTGGCTGACCATTTAAAAGAGGATCTCAAAGATTTTATTGTAGAAAAATTTGATATTGACCCGACTGAATGCACTAGATCGGAGAAAGATAAGATTAGGCCACTGCTAGTTGCTTACGCAAAGGTCAAAAGAGAAACTTCCTACGGAAGATATTGGATTGAAAAAGTAGAAGATCACATAAAAACTTTATCTACTTCAAAAAAGACTTTATTTATAATAACCGACCTTAGATTTAGTTATTATGAAAAAGATGAAACTTACTGGGTTCAAGAGCAGAAAAAGGGAGTAGTTATTCATTTGAGCAGATTTGATAATGAGATAAACAGCGAGGGCGAGAAAATTAAAAACGTAATAGGGCCAGCTAATGAAGAAGAGCGTATGCATGACCCTTTAGTTAAGGTTAGGGCTGATTATAAATTCCAATTCCCTACTCTCAATATAAATGACGACCAATTTCTCAATAATTTAAAACCGAAAGTTAAAAGCGCTTTAAATAAAATTAAAAAAGATCACGGACATTTTTTTAAATGATTCAACTTGACTTCATTGTCAGCAAGGTGGTAAATAGGTGCTGATTATGTCAGACGACAACAATAAACAGCAAAACGAATGGCAGAAGCGTGAACTTGGCGCTCTCTGGGTACGAGAAGGAAAGAGCGGGAAGTACTTCTTCGGTAAGATTGGCGAAAAAGACAATCAAGAAGAAGTCGTTATTTTTAGAAACAAAAATAAAAATGGCGATAACCACCCCGATTTCATTATCTATAAATCCGAGAATCGTCAGACCAGTTCTACGACTGTCAAGAAACAAGAAGAGCAAACCGTTTCAACCGACAACTCTGAAGAAGACTTGTTCTAAATGAGCTTTGCACTTCATTTACCACTCAATTCCGTTTCCTTTGGTCAAGTATCTACTCATGTCTTGAGGGAGATACATAAGCGATCTCTTGAGCCCTGCTTATTCACCATTGGGAACGGGGTTGATCTTTCTTGCCAAAACATAGATCAAGAGTTCGGTGATTGGATACAAAAATGTATCAATAAATCTCTGACCGATCACGACAGGAAGCATCCTGTAATAAAGCTTTGGCACTTAAATGGATCTCTTGAGTCAGTAAGTGAAAAGCAAATATTGCTAACCTTCTACGAGTTGAACGACCCAACTCCGGTAGAGCAAAATATCGCAAAGAATCACACCACTGTTTTAACGTCAAGGTACGCTCAAGAAGCATTTTCAAAGAGGGGTATAAAAACAGATTACGTCCCTTTAGCGTTTGACTCTTTCAACTTTAAGAGAACAGATAAAAAATATTTCACCGATGGAAGAATAACTTTCAATGTAGTGGGTAAAATTGAAAAAAGAAAACGTCACGAAAAATTAATCAGAGCTTGGGTTAAAAAATTCGGCAATGATAAAAAATATTTCTTGCAGTGCGCTGTATACAACCCGTTCTTAAAAGAGCAAGACAACAACGCGCTTATCAATAGAGTCTTAGAAAACAAGTCTTACTTTAATGTGAACTTTTTGGGTCACATGCAGAAAAATTCCGTCTACAATGATTTTTTAAATTCTGGAGATATAATCTTAGGAATGTCAGGTGGTGAAGGCTGGGGATTACCAGAGTTTCACTCGGTTGGTTTAGGTAAACATGCAGTTATCATGAACGCTCACTCCTATAAAGAATGGGCCAACAAGGATAACGCAGTGTTAGTTGATCCTAAAGAACAGATCGACTGTTATGATGGAATGTTCTTCCAACCAAATCAGCCATTTAATCAAGGACAAATTTTTGACTTCGATGAAGATCAATTCATAGCCGCTTGCGAAGAGTCAATTAAAAGACTTGAAGCAAACAGAGTTAATGAAGCTGGCTTGAAAATCCAAGAAGACTTCAAGATAGACAAAACTGTTGACACTCTCCTCAACCTAATATAGTCTCATGCCCTGTTACGTATTCGAGCACCCCAAAACTGGACAAACCATCGAGGTTATTCAGTCCGTAAAAGAGGAACACGTTTACGTTGATGAAGATGGAACTGAATGGAATAGGGTTTTTACAGTCCCTAATGCATCAGTAGATACCGCACCTCTCAGTGCAAACCAGTTTGTGGAAAAGACGAGACATCAAAAAGGCTCGATGGGGGATCTTTTTGATCAAGCTAGAGAGGCAAGCGACAAAAGAGCAAAACAAAACGGTGGTCAAGACCCCGTTAAAAAAGATTATTACGAAAAGTGGAGCAAAGATCGAAACGGCAAGAGGCATCCGAACCAAGGGGGGTTAGGTCTTTAAATGAAGGTCTAATACACCTTTTTAATTCTTCTAAAAAGAAAATCTCCGATAAGGAACTTTTTGTGAAAAACTTCACAAAAAATCTGTAAATTTTATTGTATCATGAATAAAGACTCTCAAGTAATACACGTTAAAAAGAGGAATGGAAGACTCCAAGAACTAAACATAGACAAAATAAACATTTGCGCTTCTTGGGCTTGTAATGAGCTAGAGAATGTTTCCGCAAGCGAGGTAGTACTAGATGCCCATGTACAAATTTACGATAAAATAACCACCGATGAAATAGATAAAGCCCTCATAATGAGTGCTAGGCAAAAAATTGAAAAAGAGCCTAATTATTCATATGTAGCAGCAAGACTTTTACTCTCTTCTATATACAAAGAAGTCTTTGGCGAAAGCGTAGATAAAGATATATATGACAATCAATACAAGCTCTCTTTCATAAGGAATACAAAAAAACTAATAAAGGAAGACATCCTAGACAAGAGGCTTCTTGATTTCGACCTTAAGATGCTTTCAGAACATATCGACTCTAATCGAGATTTAAACTTTAAATATCTTGGCCTACAAATACTAGCTGATCGATATCTTCACCACATAGATGGAAGAATAATGGAGACTCCTCAAGCCTTTTGGATGAGAGTATCTATGGGGTTAGCTATAAATGAAGAAAACAAAAATGAAAAAGCTATTGAGTTTTATGATACGTTGTCTCAGTTTTATCTGTGTTGCTCTACTCCTACCCTTTTTAATAGCGGTAGTACTCACAGTCAGCTTTCCAGTTGTTATCTTAATACTTTTGACGACTCAATTGATGGAATTTTTGAAGGTCTGTGGCAAGAAGCTAGAAAGTCCAAGTTTGCTGGAGGGCTAGGTTTTGATGTCTCAAATTTCAGAGCAGCAAACTCTTATGTAAAAGGCACTAACGGTAAATCATCTGGATT
>TARA_A100001201_G_scaffold1761_1_pt1 | contig 19651 bp, 22 predicted proteins | sample TARA_A100001201 | Tara Oceans TARA_A100001201 (sample SAMEA2619872) | marine metagenome | biome: marine biome (ENVO:00000447); feature: surface water layer (ENVO:00002042); material: "saline water (ENVO:00002010), including plankton (ENVO:xxxxxxxx)" | depth 5 m | reverse complement strand
AGCAAGAAGTCTAGGATCTGCAGAAGCAGCGTCCAAGCTAGTAGCAAACGCAGACAACTGAGGAGTGAGATCCGTCTCTCTCCTTGTCATGCTGAAGGCCTGTAGTAAAGCTGGATCTATCTGTTGATCAAACTCACCACTCTCTAGCTTTTCAAAAAATGCATCAATATCACCCTTAGCCGCTTTCTGAAGATCCTCCTGAGCCGATATTCTCTTCGCAGGAAATAAATCCGCAAAGCCACCAGCTGCGACTCCGAGTCCACCAGCTATAGCAGCCCAATCACTTGCACTAGGGTTAAATTCACTCATACTATTCTGTTTTCTACAAAAATACTAAAAAAATCGTTACTTCTTACCACGTTTAGAAGTTTTAGCTGGTGCACTCTTCTTAGGCTTCTTAGGAATTGAAGCATCAAGCGTAGTACCTTCAAAGTCTACGTTAATAGCATACGTTTCTACTGGGTAGCTAGAATTGTTTCTAAGGTCTAAATATATGTAATGACCTCTCATTGGATCACCGTTAATATCTGGGTTAGATACTACATATACTGAAGTCCCTATATTAGCTACAGCTTCAGATAACTGAGCTATAACAAAGTTGGGTTGAGATAATCTACCTGTAAATACAACGTCTCGATCTGCCCCATCGTAAAACTCGACATACACTGCGTTATTGTTTATAGCTTCACTGTAATTAGTATACACAAACACCTCTCCATCCATGTTGAAGTATCTGAAAGTTTCACCGTCAAAAAATAAAGCTACACCTTCACCTCCGCTAATAGAAACTGCAGGTGGCGGACCCAAAAGATTAGCTCTAAATGTAGCAGAAACTGGTTGAAATGAACCCTCAGGGATGTTAGCGTCAAAAGACGTATTATCATCTATAATAGCGTCGATCCCACAGCAATAATCGATATGACTATCTGAATTAGATAAATCTCTAGGTAAATCTGTATACTGAGTTCCCTCCTTAGTGATGAATCCTTTTATATCCCCCATCTGAAGATCGTTTTGAGGGCTTCCTAAGGGGTTTATATTGGTACTACACATACCTGTCCATTCATTGGAATTACTTTCAATAGATAGCGCTTTAAATAGCTTTACAGAGCTAGGGGCCATGTTAGCAACGACAACAATTCTCGAAGGGAAGGATTTCCCGTAAAAGTTGTTATGATCCATGCTAGACTCGTGCATCCAGAAGTTAACATCATCTACATCTTCACCAGCGTCAGGATGTTTTCCATTAGTAGAGATAAACTTATTGTCTACAGAAGCGTAACAAGTAGGGGTAAAACTGTATCTAGTTTTCCAAAACCCACCTTTGTGTGAAAATGCTAATGTTTGTCCTCTAAAGTAAGCCATCGTTATAAGTTAATTGGTTCTCCGTTCTCGTCATTAAGATATATTAAAGACAGGTTTGATATAATTACATTGTCGTCCTGCTCGTATACAAAATCATAAACCTCTGAATAGTTTTGAGATAACAACTGTATTGTTATGGCTGGGTTTATACTAATTAAGTCAGTGTAAGTTACTGCAGAGCTGATATCTATTGAGTAATTATTTTGCAGCGTATCACTTAAAGCCACACCAAATGCTTGTATATCAAACGGAGGGGCTATACTTTGAAGGTAGCCAACTTCATCAGCAATTTGACCATAATTTGTTAAAAGCAGAAGAAGGTCTGAAACCGTAACAGCTCCGTCTCCATTAATATCTGCAGATAGATTATCACCAATCTCCCCAAATTGAGACAACAACAACAGTAAATCTGCAGAACCTACAGTACCATCGTTATTTATGTCTGCTGCAGGGTTTGCAAAACCTTCAATTACAAGAGGTTCTGTCACCTTGTAAATCATTCTGTTAACCCAGAAAGGCCATAAAGTAGCACCTTCTGTTGGATTGCCGAACTGAGGATTCAATAAATTACCGTCCATGTCGTAAGCATTGAAAGTAAATTCTACATTATACTCGGCAGGTATTTCTGCAGGATTTACTTCTAAGTCAGCTAAACTCAATCTCTCCTCACCTGTTAAGTTACGTTTTGTCGTACCAAACCTCTCAAGAAGGTACTCCTCATTTGTATCAACACCATTAGGCATGATACCAGCTCCAGTCCCCCAGTAGTTAGCATTTAATCCACCATGATTTGCGTTGTTTACATTTATGTTTATTGTAAACGTATGAGATGAATTAGCTGGTATTATAGTTGAATCAGCCACACTGCTTGAGGATATTTGCACCTCTCCTTGTTCGTTAACTATATTTACAAAAGCAGGGTTCCAGTATCTACCAAGATTAAATTGATTTGGGTATTTTGCACCGCTGTAAAACTTTAGAGGGAATCTAGGCCTTAGAGATATACGAACATCTTGGTCCCCATCATTTGTAATAACGAATGTCTCAGATTTATTGTTTACATCCAGCCTTTCTACATCACCAAAATCTACAGATTGAGAGAAGGCAGCAGCTACACCACCATTAACCTCTCCAAAGTAAATTAAATCTGTAATCGGAGTGACATCACTAATATCCCCTTCATAATCGTTTTGATCTTCCTCTTCTATAATTACATCTTCATCAATAGCTAATATCTGGTTGTAAAGCACAGTGAGTAAGTATTCATCCTGAACTGGATCATAACCACCAACAACTCTGATGTCGTCACCTTTTATATCCTGAGAAGATTCTAATGCCCTCTTAAACAGATCTCTAAAGAAAGATGCCATACCTTGATCAGATATCTCTTTTACACCATTCTGTGGATCAAATCTAAAGACTTTACCTAGAGTTTTGTGAGCGAAATATACATAAGGACCAACTTGAACTACAGATTCTGGATTGTTGTCGCAGCCAGCTCTACCCGTAAACACTCTTTCTTGCCCTAAAGGACTCTTAGAGGCTGCTACAGTGTCTATACCTTGAACGTCAGAGAATAGAGTTTTACTTGCTGGCACTAGCGTACATCTATCAGATTGAACTACAAATACGTCACCAGACATATTGCATATAAAGTTTATATCACCAAACTCTTGCTGAAGATCTTTAAAATTGCTTAACGTAAGGTTAAACGAAGAATAGTTTATCTTTCTAGAGTTAGGATTGCTCTGGTCTGAATAAGTAATACTAGCCTCTCTTCTAGCTTCAACAGCGTCCTCTAAAATAATATTAGGCCTTCCTATTGTTGATGCGTCAGCTTTAAATAAATCAGAAGCTGTCTCTGTTTCTAAATAATACGGAACAAAATTAGGTGCCGAACTTCCAGCCTCTATCAAGCCAAAGAATCCTCCACCACCAACTGTGTTAAAATTAGTAGGCACTTTTCTCCACCACACATCGCCTTTATGTAGAGTTATTCTAGAATAGTTTAACCCACCTTCATACTGAGATTGTGAATGGTACCTATCTCCTTCAGGAGATGTATATATTTCATAAGTGTCATCTATTTCGTAATAGAATCTTTCGTCAGCTTCTGTTGTTCTCTTTTGTGTGTATAGTTCGAATATACAGTTGTTATTCCAGTAGTGTTGATCTTGAATTATAGACTGAAAATCAAAACCATCAGCGCTGGAGTTATCTTTTAAAACAACAAACTCCCCTATTTTCTCAGGGTTTGTAGTAGCATCTTCACCGTCCGCTAGTAAAGGATTATCCTCGTTATCTTCTAACAAGACAATATCTGTTATATCAAATTCAAAATTGGTAGGGTATATTCTATTCTGAGCGTCTACATACGCAGAAATAACTCTAAGCCTTTGATTTGCACCCTCAATAAACTTAAACATACTTAGTCCTCCCTCTGGATCTCTAGCACCCCAATGACCTACGTATGATATAGGATTCTCTTGAAGGTAATTTAAAGATATGTATATTGTTTTGTCTGGTATAATTAGTTCATCTGATTCTGGCTTAACAAACGCACCTCCAGATGAGTATTGAAAAAAGTTTTGTACAGTCGTGTTCTTGGTATAAGCTATCTTATAATGAGTAGCCCATTCTGGCGGATTGTGATATAGATCTAATTCTATAAAACTTCTGCCATGCAGCTGAGCCCCTCTTTCTGAAGAAGAATATCCAGGAACATAGACGGTTTTTAGGAAATTAACGAAACCATGTCTGCCTCTTTGATCGTAGTATATAATCCCAAAGTCGTGATTTGCACTACTTTTAAATGTTCTGTCGTATAAACTGTCTGTACCACCAACCGTTGTTATGGTTTCATACACCTCCATGTGAGAGTGTTTTTTACCAAAATTCAATATGAATGTATTATCACCCTCTATTGTATAAACGTCATTCGCGTCAGAGTAAAATTTAGTTGTGCTTAAATCAATATTAGAGGCTAACAAATCAAGACCTACCGCTGGCAAACCTTGCAGTAAAGGCAAGTAACTCCTATTTCTTACTGCTGGGGTTTCAGTCTCAGGATCTACAGAATAGGCTGAAACTTCAAGAATTTCAGTGTTGATATTTGCATCTACCTGTCCGTTTCTATACGGTCTAGTGTTAATTGTACCTGTAAACACTGGGCCCGCAACTAAAACCTGTCTAACAGAGTTTTCATTTGGACCAGAAGAACGCATAACCCTGTAGTCAGACCCTCCGTGATTAATAATAGTAGAATAATTACCCTCACCCTCAAAAGGTAAGTCTCCACCAGGACCTCCTTCCCCATCTAATAAAGAGAAAGGGAATAGCTCTATTTCTCCTGGATTTTCTTCCGTAGCTATAGACTTATTGTAGTTAAAGAAATCATTTTGAATACCATCTTGAGTGAAATCCAGATACCCAAGAAAACCCATACCCGCTAAAGCGTCAATATTTTGCTGTATAACAGGGTAAGACTCATATCCTACAATACCTGGATAGTAGATTGTACTATTGTTTAGATAATCCCAATCAAAATCAGTTATATCGTCTTGCTCGTCAAGGCCTGCATAAGAGGCTCCGTTAAGAGATGTAGCATCAAAGAACTCCTGATCAGTAAAATTACCCGATAGGAAATCCTTTGTGAGCACCGTCCAAGCTGTATTTCTAAACCACTTCTTAACAACTGTTACTGCTTCTACATTAGACACCTCGTCAACTACAAGCCTTATCATCTCTCTATCGTCGTTTAGCGCAGAGTAATACACATCTTTTTCAAAAGAGAACACTACCTTAGCTTTGTTGACGATAAAATGAGCTGCAGGAGGTCTGTATATACTGTCGTTGTTAGCGTTTATTGCTCCGCATACCAGGTCGTTTTCCGAGTCAAATCTTGTTATTTTATCTCCATTCTGAAGGCCTAGATCAAATTCGTGCACAAACTTCCCATCGTTTTCAAGGACTACATCATCAACAAATCCACTTTCTAAACCTCCGCTCCAAGTAATTGCTTCGGGACCTTCAGTTAATAGATTAGCTACAATCGTACTTACAGCTGCTTTACCAGCTCCATCTGTATCTAGCCCATTAGCACCCATCGTGAACGAACAAGAAAAGGAAAGAGAACCACCCTGAGGTCCTGAGAGGATTAAAGGATTACCAGCACTAGTTCCTATTAACACAGGAAATTCAGATCCAGCATTAGGCCCAAATTTAGTTTTCCATTTTAATCCAGTATTGACCCCTCCATTTACAGCGGATAAACCATTATTGTCTCCAGAGTATGGGACACCCCAAAGGTATTCGTCATCGTTATCAGCCGATGGGGTTTGAGTCTCTATAAATTCATCAGCGCTAGCCATTACAGTCTGCTTTATCCATTCTTCTCCAGACTGATAATCATTTTGATGAGAGTATGCCCCACCTTCAAAAATATCTCCTTGTAAAGGACTATTTGTAAAGTTCCCAGGATAGCTTATATCGTTTTCGTTGTATTGAGCAAATCCTCCTCTATGCTTTGATTGATGATACGAGTTTGTAGCATCGTATAAGTGAAAGTTTTTATCTGGGGAAAAAGTTACAGTAACGCTAATTGTGGTGTAAGCTGGTATAAAGTTAGGTACGTCGCTTGTATCAAGTATAAATCCAGCACACTTGTTTACCCCTAACTTCTGGCCAAACATAAAATCCTGTTCACCCTGAATATCATTATCCTTAACTTGAGATATAGCTGGGATGAGATTTAATTTAAAGTCAAATCCTTCAGAGGGTCTGTCCTGAAACTTTACCGTTGCTTCGCATTCAGTTTGTACATTATCGAATCCTTCAAGGTAGTTACCATACATAAGTCTGTTATCTACAACAGCCTGTGCTTGGGCTACTTTAGGTAGATTATCGTATTGTTTATTAAACTCGTTTGTGCTTACACCTTTAACTATTCTGTCGTTATAGAATTTGTACTTTCTAGATATTGGATCCCAATACTCGTCAGGTGTATCCCAATCCACTTGGTCTAAAACAACCATGAAAGGATTGTTAAATTCTCTAGCAAGAATCTTAACACTAACTATCTCCTCACCAGCTTCAGGTATGGTTAATTCACAAGTATTATGTGCGTTATGATTTACATTTGTTAAGGTCCCTTGACCAATTATACCAGGGGAGAATGCAATATCAGAGTAAGGAGATATAGCCGTTTCTACGCCATCTCTATACACAAATTGATATGCAAACTGAAATCCTGGACCGCTTTTGAAGTTACTCACGCCTTTAGACGGATCGTTAACAAACTCAAAAGTTATTGGGTGTAGCGGAGTTCTAGGACATGCAGTAATAAAGTCTATCTGATCTTCCAGGTTGTAAGCCTCGTCCGTATTCAATAAAGCTGAGGATACGTTTATCTTTTTAGGTTCGTTCTTGTTGTCTGTAAAATACAGTATAGTGTCTTTGTTAAACTCATCAGTATTTTTTTGAGGATCATTTAATACAGACTGAGCCGTGTATATAATGTCTCCTTTTACGAACCCATGCTCTGGGAAGTCATATAGATTAGACTTATGTATTAATCTAATCGTATTTGGTGCGGAATTGTATCCTGGTAACTTACCATATGGATCGTATGCCCACACCCCATGATTGTTCGCCTTGTCATGCCAAAGGAAGAAGTATACAATTTTTAACTTACTGTCAGTTACACTACCAATAATTTTAGCTTCGCCTGGAGCTGGTGCATCTGCTTCGGAAAGATACTGCATTGCAGTATTACCTTTTACATTTTTAATAACACCAAGATCACCCACATTATCAGATATACCCAAAGAATCGTCTTCTGTAACAATCATGTTCAGAGCATCAACCATGCTTGTAGAAGGTATACGCTTAAAGTCAGACGATTTATCTAGTCTGACTGGTATGATTTTATTAATAGCCATTAGTATTTAGGCGCTTGCTTAAAGTTTCTACGAATAGTAGCTAATGCCTCTTGCTTTGTAAAGTTGCTAAGTCTAGCATTTGCTTTTCGTCTTTCGTTATAGAATTCAGATCTAGCTCTAGCTTTTTCGTTTGCTGGTACGCTAGACTTTCTTTCAATAGACTTGTAGTATATGTAACATCGTAAAGCTTCTTCAGCGTAAACGTGTACTTCTGGATCTGTAGATCTTGCTTCGTCAGCTATATACTCTAGCACTACCTCTGATCCAGAGCTCTCCATCTTTATTTCGATTCTATTATCGTCAAGATTTAGTCTGTATTCACCCACAGCGTAACCTCCTCCAACGCCATATAATCGCCCTAAACCACCTTGATGAAGGTAATTCTCAAATAAATAAAAATCGTAGTCGTCAGAGTTCTCTGTGGCCCCCGTGGTAGAGCTTTTAGATGCCTCTCTGTCTAATGTTAGGTTAGCATCTATGTTCAAAGGACCTGCATTACTATCCGATGTAGATGTGGTATTTGTTCCATCATCCTCTTGAGTAATCCTTTTAGAGTAGTTGATATGCTTGTTGTTGTTGAGAACGTGAACCATACCATCATCCCCTACAATACCAACTTTCAAAAGGTCTACAAAGTCGTCAGGTAACGTAACCGTGTCATTGCTAGTATCTATAGTTCTTTTTATAGATTTTACTTTTTTCCCTAAATCAAATCCTATCTCTCTAATACCTCTTAATGCAAAATTTCTAATAGCCGAATCTGATACGTTATTAACGTAGTCATCCCCATCAGAAGTAATTATAAAATCGTTTATAATCTGACTTAGTTTTACTTTATTCATACTCATTACTCAGATGCTTCTTCTTTAATTGCGTACCCAGTTAGGTTAGGATCTCTAAGTCTCACACCAGCCAGCTTTGCAATTTCCATAACAAGTTCGTTATCGTAGTGAGGAGGTAGCATAAAATTATAGCTAGCCTCTGGATTAAAAAGATTTACACCGTTTAAGGCTGTTTCGACATATGTTGGAGGAACATCAACAACTTCCCCCAAAAGATTTACAGAACCTGGTTTTCTATAGTAGGTCAATCTAATTCTTTGTATACCAGAAGGGAATACTTCAATATCCTCCGAAACTAGAGCTACTGGATAGTCTTCTGTTGGAGAGGAAAGATTGCTTGTAAGGATTCTATCTATTTTTTCTGGATCGTAAATTACTTCTATTTCTTTTCTGCTGTACTGGTCTGCCGAACTGTACTCTATACCCGTCCTATCTGTATCAGTTGCAGACATCGATATAATCTTTGATAAATTATCTGGCTTTAAGAATATGTTCTCTTGAACTGGCTGTATTAAGCGGTCACTAACAATAAAAACACTTAGATCCTCAAGTGTCTGCTTCCTTACCGATTTATCTCTTCCTGGATCAAAGTTCTGACGACTTATCTGTTTCGCTTTTACTAGCTCTTGAAATAACTCATTATATATATTTATCTGAGCAAGTGCCGCAAAACGATTAAATACAGCTGGTGTAATAAAGCCTTTTTGGTCTTTATTGGCCAAATCTTGTAATGTTCTATATACTGCCTGTACGCTAACCATATCACAAATATACAAAAAAGAAAAGCCGCCCTGTGGGGGCGACTTCTCCAGTTGAGGGGTAGAATATGTCTATCCTAATCTATCTAACCTATCCTCTAAAGTAGATAAAACGGGCGCTCCTTTCTCAGTAAGACAGAATCTTACCATAACATCCAGAGAGTCCTGTCCTACTGGCGTAGACACAATTAGCTTATTAGAATCAAACCAATACGTACCATCAGATTTTACGTTAATGATTTGGTAATCCTTTGCTTGCTGAATAGTAGATCTAGTCTGCACCTGTGGTGAATCAAAGGACTGAATAAACTCTTGTGTTTTCTTCTTTGCAATATTAAGAAGATTATATCTAATTTCAGTAACAGGAGTATTAATGTTTACACCAAAATATAAAGCAATTGGTAACAACTCATTAATATCTTTATCTCTTACCATAGATATAGCTTCGTTAAGCTTGAACTCTTTTGCAAGTTCGTTTTCTGCGTCTTTCTTCTTGTCTACTTGTCTAAAAATCTTACCACCATTAGCCATGTTCATAGGATGCTTATCCATAAACAAGCGAAGGTTTGGTTTTTCTTTAGGTACAAATAGTTTACCTTCTCTGAAAGCTACAGTTTCTTTACGTGCATTATCACCCTGTTCGTCAGCCCAAATTGATGGCTCGTTAGGGCAGTATCGCATTTCACGCACTGTGTCTTTCTCGCTATCGTATACGGTAATACCTTTTTGTGGTAACATGTATACAATACCTGCATTTTTAGGGATTTCGTACTCTGCATGTTGAAGGATTTGTTCATTACGCTTAATTGTACGCTTCTTCTTTGCTGGAGCTTCAGCTACAGCTGCTTGAGTTTTAGGTCTTCCAGGACTCTTTGTTTTTTCAGTCATTATATTAAATTAAAATTATGTCGACGGTTTATATAACTCAAATAAATCTTGAGCTAATTGAGAGCAACTTGCGTCACCAATATCTCTCCTTATAATACCAAACCTACCAAGAGTACCAGAGAAACTGTCAGTCACATTACCCCCAGCGCTACCTAGCTGCTGAATAAATAGATTTCCGTCAGTTCTATCCGATGTACCAGTGGTTACTTTTGGTATCTCTTTTACTTTACTTTTCTCCTTGTCTAATGTCTTCTCAGTAACAACCTTTGTCTTTGACGCTGCTGTTAAGGCAGGCACAAATGCAATAAGTTCTCCTTCGTGATTGTAAAGATACAAATTAAAATCCTTGTCTCTCCTGATCACAAATACATAGCAAAACTGTCTTTCACCAATACCTGTATTGCTTGATCTGTCTGGGAATTTATAAGGTTCTGTTCCGCTAGTTCTATCTAAAGTTTTTACTCTGAAAGGGACTCCTTCAAGTCCATCATGTCTCATTGTAAATTCGTCAGGGCTACCAAATTTGCAGAAACCAGTGGTTTCCCCTGCGTCATCACCAAATAAAACACCAAACCCATCGCCAGAAGATCCAGCTCCAGCATCACCAATAACTAGGTACATAGTGTAATCATCCTTAATGGTAATATCTGGGACATCTAAGAATGAATTTGAAGCAAACTGCAGCGCTATTTGACCTAAGCCTGTACTAGCTGCTGTAGCTTCTGTCTGTACTGTAACAGATCCAGTACCGCCACTTATATCGTAAGCTGCGCCACCAGTACCTGCATTCTTAACTTCTGCTGCTGCAACAGCTACAATATCAGTATCATCTACTGAGAACATACTTTGGTGGTTGTAGTCTATGAAAGGCCTATTTTCCCTTGTCCCGAAGTTTATTTCACCAATAATATTTTTAAATCTACTACCTACATCACCACTACTAATCTTCTGAGTTACACGTTCTGTCGGTTGTGATTTAATCTTTGCTTTAATATTCGATACGCTATCTACAACTACATCATCAAATGTAGCTGTATTGTCTACAGCATCAAACTTCATAATATTCTTCCCTCCTTGTCTCGTTGAGAAAATAATAATTTTCTCTATCAACTTAACCTCAGATCCCTCTTCGCACGAAATAGATACATTTGTTTTTTCTATTGAATCACCAACAAAAAGCTCGCTATCTTCGTAAACGCCAGCTCCATTAAAGGTGATATTCACCTCACCTTTACCAGCAGCGATAAAGGCAATCTGGTCAGCTGGTATCGCTATAATCGATACGTCAATACCATTTTCTGAAACCCTTTTTACAGGGCCAACTGGATCTGATCTACGGAATAAAAAAAACTTTCTAGACATAGTACAAATATACTAATTAATCAACGCTATTGACTTTACCTATATTAGCTGTAGCTACAGAGTTTATCTTACCGATATTAGCAGCCGAAACAGTATTCACGTTCTGGCCATATCCAGTAGCCTCTGTATAATTTATTGCCATTGAAACTTCTGCAAACCTCCCTTGCGTACCGTTTACTGTAGTGATGCCAACCCTCAACGTATTGGAGTCGCTATCGTTGAACCCTCCAGGAAATGTAAATGAAGCACTGCTTAATGCAACGATAGAAGTAGAGGAGGTAGTAAGATTTTTACTATAATGTAAACTAGTGCCTATGTACACCTCTACGGTAAAATCCAGTGATGAACCCTTCCCTGTTTTTGAGGCACGTATAGTGACTTCGCCTGAATCATATGAAGAAGCTGTTACACCAGGATCATCTAGTTCGACTAAAAAACTTTGATTCTGTGCGAGGTTGATAACGGTAGTAGAGTCGTTCTGATCATTAATCTGTCCTGGGATGTTAGCGTCTGCTACACTCCAGTTTCCTGCTGAGACAGTTGAGTCTGGTCTAATTGTTACTGTTGGCATTACGCTACCTCTACAAACGCTCCGTCAGGGTTAAACCATATCTGCCCACCTGTTGCGTGTAAACAATACCCAACAATTCGCACTATGTCCCCAGAACCAGAAGGAGCAGTTGCTGTTATCTCGCCAGCTGTTGTAGATACAAACAATACGTCGCCTAATGCTCCTGGGTCGTGATTTAATGTAACCGTACCCCTTAGTAGCATACCATGTGTTGCAGAATTAAGCCCTAAAGCAACAGCTAACAGACCATCACATGTAGAAGCTGAGTCAGCATCAGCCTGCTCCCATGTGCCATCTGATTTATAGTGGTATAATTTACCTGCAGTTGTAGATGTACTACCGAGAAATATTATATCTCCTTCATGAGATCCAGCTGATGATCCGTATAAATGAGTTACTGGAATATTTCTTGAAGTAGCTCTTAAAGAATCTGTAACTGTATCGTTAGTAACAGTAATTGAGTCCGCAAGAAGAATGTTGTCTTGTAAAGTAAATGTAGGCTGTACATCCGTTGATATATTAAAGCTAATATCCGACGGGAATGTACTCTTTTCAGCGTGATCGTATATATTTATAAAGGCCTTCTCTCCGAAGTTAATTTCGTTTACAAGATTTGTGTAGAATGTCTTTATAAGACCATGCTGCTCATGAACAATTCTAACAGTAGTAGCGTCTGTGCCTTTAGATCCTTTGAAATATAAATCTATAATAGAACTTGTTTGAGTTTCAGCACCTACAAAACTCGATACTGGGAAGCATAAAGCTTCATCCATCTCACCAAGAGTGGCATCTCTGTTTATATATAAAAACTTTTTATTTGGATCAATAGCCATTATTGAAAACTTCCGTCTAGTGTTCCTTCTATAGCAGTAATATCTGCGTGTATAAAATCATCATTGTGTTCGTCTGCTATTGTAATAAAGGGTTCGTTACCAAAAGCAATCTCTTCAGCTATAGCCTCCATAACACCCTTTCCAGTGTCTTCTGTAATCGACAAAACAATCTCATAATCTATTCCTTTACTTTGAAGCAGGCTAGAGAAAGATAATGTTAGGTCAGTACCATCAGAACTAATCTCCATATCTACAAGATCAGATGCAGGTAGCAGAGCAGAGTCATTAGGGTAATTAACACCACCAGAAGTGTCTACTGAATCGTTCTGAAAAAACAAATACTTAATCATTTCTTTCGTGCGCTTCTAATAGCTTCTTTACCTCTTTTAAATATAGCTGCTACTTTGTTTTTTTTCATAACCTTAGCTCTCTGTTCCCCTACAGTTAGTATCTGTATTTTCCTTGCAAAAGGCTTCCCACTTCTTTTAACTTTAGCTACAGTAGCTCTAGCGTCTGCTGGAGTAGCAAACTTAATACGCACTGTATCTTTTGGATTCTCGTCTGTGTAAAGTCTTCTACCAGAACCTTTAGGCTTTTTGCCTGTACCAACCTTAGGATCTCTCTTCTTTACTTTCATAACACAAATATACGAAAAAGAAAAAGGGGCCGAAGCCCCTTTCTCGTAACACGATATATGTTATTATGCACCAAACGCCCAAGCGTCAGATCCAGTTCCTTTCGCTCTACCACGCCCAGATACTAAGATCTTGTCATCTCCAACATATAAAAACTCAACAACAGAGCCTATTCCAGCTCCAGAGTTTGTACCAGCACCAGTAGCTACTAGTGTAGTTTCACCAGCTGTAGCTCTGTCAATTTTTTCAACACCTGAAGCACCCTCGTAAGAGTAGTAGCTTCCAGTATCAAAGCTTTGAGAGCCAGCGCAATCAATAGTAAGTACACCACTCGCCACTAGATCAGCAGCTAAAACGATGATTACCTTATCTCCAACATTAGAGAACGTAGGTAATGTTACCGTCTTTGCAGCACCATCAAGCAAAGAGAATGTTACTTTATTGAGGTAAGAAGCATCCATTGCCAAAGCATCAGTGCTGTCAGCGATATCTGTACCCTGAACAGCCTTCATGCTTGTCATAGAACCCTTACCGCTAGCAACCTCTAGCTTATTAAGAATTAGTTCATTCATTATTTCTTTTGTTTTTTTTAGTTATTAATTTGCGAAGTGAGTAAACTGAAAGTGAATCTCAAAAGTTCCCGCTGAAGTTACTGAAACCGAAGGGTTGTCAATAAAAGCAAAGATCTTTCTATCAGTATCCGTATACCCTTTTGGCGCAGCTGGAGATGATTGACCAGCAGCTTGTCTACCAAGATCAGATGATGTGATGTGGTATACTGTATCTTTTGGGATAGCAGTACCTGAAGCTAAGAAGAAGTTTGTATCGTTAAAGATATCAGTTTCTCCTGAAGCATCACCAATATTAAAACCAACATCTCCGTTGCTCATAGCAACAGCGCTGTTAACCTTAATAAATACACCCGATAGGAATGAGTTAGCTGGCTGATCAACTTCAAAAGAAGTGTCAACTCCGTTTACAACTGCGTCTTTTACTGTTACTACTTTTGCAGCAATAACAGCTCCTGATCCGTAATTAAATGTAGCCATAATAATTAAGTTTTAATAGTTAAACGATTAACCCTTAATTATTACGTGCTGATTTGCACCACGTACACAAAGAGCAATTTCTGAACGGTAGTGGAATACAGCGTTATCTGATCCAACATCACCGTTGTTAGTGTGACCTAAAATACTACCAGTTACCCAGTGCTCCATCTCACGAGAGTAGCCATTAGCTTCCTTGTAGTACATCGCTAGAGCTGGAGCCTTCATTCCGCTACGTGCGTCAGCAACTTGAGTCATTGGGATCATAGCTCCCTGAATAAAGTTAGATGCACCTAGAAGAGTAGGATCGTTAAGAAGCTTCCAATCGTGCTTGTGGAAAGTGTATCCACCACGAGTAAACGACTTGAATCCTAGCTTTACAGCCATATCAGCGTCGTTGTTAAATGCTCCGAACTGTCCTGGAAGACCAGCAGTAACTGAAGTAGCTAAACCTGTAGCAAGCATGTCGTCGATAGCTAGATCTTGCTTTCTGTTCACGTACATAGCGTACTCAGAAGGCGCACCTTGCTTATCAAGCTCCATGATAATATCATCAAACTCAGAGAATGAATCAAGTGGGTTTGAGTTAGCGTTAGATACTTGGATACCACGATCTTCGATAGCTGAGAAGTAACCTTCAGATCCAGCAAGATTATCGTCAAGAGCAGCAGCTCCTGATCCATCATTCTTCTCACCGAATAGTAGCATTAACTCACGACGGTCCTCGAAACGAGCACGAGCTTCTTGCTCACCCTTCATGAACCAACGGTACTCACCGCCACCGATGTTAACCCAGCCGATGTTAGTCGCTTGAGATCCATTAACCTCGTAACGATCTTTAACGATCATGAATGGGTTAGAGTATCTGCGAACACCTGGCTCGTCAAATGCAGTAGGCTGGTTTGTTCCTTGTGCGTACATGTTACCAAGCTTGATAAGTGTACCACCACTTGAAGCGTCGATATCTGTGCTGTCTACAGCAGCAGTTCCGTCAAGCTTAATAAGCACAACGTCAGTAGCTGAACCTGTTCCGAATCCACCAGACTTAACGATGAAACGAGCACCAGTAGCTACATCCATAAGAACGTCTTGTGCTTGAACAGCTTCAGTAACAGCTGAATCTGTAATAGTTACGTTAATACCAGAAGCACCAATAGTAGTGTTTCCACCTGTGTAAGCCAACGTCTTGTGACGACGACCCATTTCCCACCAGTCGATCTGGTCAGATTGTCCACCAGCGTTGATTGCGCCAGTTAGTTTTAGGAATCCTGTAATACCCTGATCACCGTATGTTTCAACGAGATTAGGCATAACGAAGTCCTTAGTTGTTTTGATTAAAGAGTCTACAGTAGTATATGTCTCTGGACTAATACGAAACGCAGCTGGGTTATTACCACCAGCAGCACCGTCTAAAGCAGGAATATCTGTACCTCTTGTAGTTCCAATAGTTGCCATTGTTTCTTAATTTTTAAATTTTGAAAGTCATCTTGTTGGAGTTAGCCCCCATGATGTTTTTTACTTGCTCCGCCAAACTGTTTGTATCATTTTGGTTAGAAGCTTGTGCAGGTGCGCTAGCAGAGACATTAGCTGCTCTGTCAACTAACCCACGTTGCCCATCTCCAAGACCTTGACGATATGCCGAAGCGACGATATTGTCAATGTTGTCGATAAGCGTTTGGTGAGAATTAAAGGTGTCGTGATCCCAATTTCCATTGTTATCTACGTACCTATCAAAGTAATCCTCGATTTTTTGGTGTCTGTTTACGAGACTATTTCTATAATTGTCCCCTACACCAAAGTTGAAGGTTTTACCGTTACCAAGATCAAATTCGAGGCCTTCGAAATCTAATGTTTCACGTTGCATGTCCTGCATCCATGATTGGTCAAAGTAATTGTCTTCTGGTTCTGTAGAAGGAGTATCTTGAACTGGAGCAGCGTAAGTATCTCGAATTTCCGTGATTTTGTTACGTGCATCTGCAGCATCAATCTTCAACTGTAAAGCTGAAACCTTTACTTCTTCGTCAGAGTGTTCATCAGCATTGAGCTTGTACTTGGAAGATATAAGAGTGTTAATCTCATTGAAGTTAAGGTCTGGGTAGTTCTGAGAGTATTGAACTCTTATTGCTGTAATATCATCCATTTCGGAAGGATTCAGCGATTGATACCTAAACCAATCTTGAGGATCGCGGCCTGTGTTCTTCACAAACTCTGCAATCTTTTGCACTCTTTCATCCAGTGTACTTTCAGGTTGAGAGAAATCGTCAAATGATCTAACTTCACGCCCTAGCCTTTCGCTTACGTAGTTAAATACTGCGTTCTCAATCTCCTGATCAGAATACTGTTGAATATTATTATTTTCAGTCGACTCTTGATTATCTACAAAATCATCAGTAGTCGCTTGATATTGTCTTTCTTCCTGTACCTCTGGCTGAGGCTCAGGCTGCACATTTTCTACTTGTTCTGGCTGTTCTTGAACAGGTTGCTCAGAAACAGGTTGCTCAGAAACAGGTTGAGACTCCTGTTGTGGAGCCTCTTCTGTAGATTGTTGTGCGTCTGCCTGCATAGAGGCAGCAAGTTGTTCGGGAGTATCAAAGATCTCCACTTTCTCGAAGTTATCGTTTTCCATTATATTAAATTGTTAATTTCTATTAAGTCGTTTGGATCGGAGAAGTAGATGGACCCCAGTAAGCAATAATCTTACCACTAGCGATATCTATTGTATCCCACTCCCCATAAATAGTAAGACCTTTAGGGAAGGTAGTTGAAGTAGTAACAAAATTACCCTGACCATCATAATCATCATCAAGACCATCAGTACCAAAAGAACCTCCCCTTCTATTACTAGCTTCAACAGCCTCTAGCTGCGTAAAAGTTACATCTTCGAGCATTGTAATCGCAACAAACACAAATCCCGCTGGGCAAGTTAAATCCTGACCAGTTGTGTCTAAGTGAGCTGATCCATACTGGCCAAAAGCCATTTTATTTACATTTCCTGTATTTGTGAGTCTAGCCATCTTTTTATCTTATTTATTATCCTTTACCTGATACTGAAGAGTTATCGTTACCAAATACGCCATATTCTATAAGAGTATCTACTTTAGTCGCAATAACCTCATAGTCTTTATCTGGAGCCAGAGGAATAAAAGCAAACTCACCACCACCAATTTTACCAGAAGGGTTGTTACCTTCACTCTCATTTCTTAAGTAAATGTATTGCTCAAGCTCTGTAGCTAAATTTTTAATATAAAGGTAAGCTCTTTCGTTTTTTTCGTTTGCCTTGTATACAAGCAGATCATCTGTATCTGCTGATGTACCTTTTACTTTTGCTCTAATCAAACTTCCAGAATCTACTGCAGCGGAGAATGTTTCAGCAAGAGCTAAAGGAGACGAAAGAACGTCACTACTATTTACAGTTAAGCCTATCCTTAAATTAGCCATTATGCTTCGTAAATTACCATATACTCAAGAGTGATGTCTGTAGATACGCTAGGCGTAATACAAATATCATTAGCAGCATCGTGCGCAGACCAAGGAATAAGAGCCCAGTCTCCAGCGTATAGTCTACCAATTTCTTCAGGTGTACCTCCAGAGTCTCCAATAGAGATAGTAAAGTATTCAGTAGCTACTGTGCTTGTGTTTCTTAAGTAAACCTTATGTGCTTTAGCAGCAGTGTAGTCATTACCCTCTAGTAAATTAACTAAAGAAGTAGATGAGTAAGTTCTTCTTGCCACACCAGTAGTTTGATCTAAACCAGTAAGTGTACCAGCTTTCGTTAGTGTTGCCGTTGTAGACAACGATAGAGCGTCACCAGTTAAGTCAGCGCTCGAAAGTGTTAATGTTGCAGTAGTTGTTGCCATTTTAATAGTTATTTATATGCAAATATAGGTATTATTTCTTTTTCTTTTTTTTGCGAATCTTGTATCTAGAAACCCTTCCTTTAGTTCTTTTTTCTTTTGCGGCTCTAGCTTTTTCAGCAGGTGTTAATTCAGACCAAGTGGCTGGTGTTTTAGAAGACACACGAACTGTAGGCCTAAAGGTTCTATCCTTACCCTTATACCCTTTCTTTCCTCTAGGCGTTCTCCATTTTTCCTTAAACCAACGCTTTAGGGCTAATCCTTTCTTGGTTTTGCGAACAGCCATTACTTTTTCTTCTTATTGCCCCAATTAGAAACCCCAACCTTACGGCACTTAGCTAAAGCACCAGAAGCGTAAGCAGAAGGCCATACCTTATATCTAGACTTAACCTTATGGTAACAAGCATCTTTCTTGGTGCCAGTCTTACCACCTTTCTTGTATCTTTTCTTCTTTATTACTTTAGCCATTATTTCTTGACATGATCTGCCATCTTAAACTTTGCCTTAGGTATAGCCCCAGGATGAGGCTTATAATCCCCTTTCATTAAATAGTATCTACCCGACTCTTCCATCCAATGGTAACCCTTTGGAGGATCGATAGACATGGTTTTGTTAGTTACAGTAAACTTACCGCCTTTTTTATACTTGTTTACTTTCATATCAACAATTCCATTTTCTTAGCGCCTTGTTTATTCTAGAGTTTGGATCTCTAGCTGTTTTAGCGCTGGTTAATCTTTTCTTCATACCCTTCATTCTAGCGCAGAAGGACTTTCTACGCTTTGCAGCCTTACTACCCTTTTTTAATTTTGAAGGCTTAGTTGTAACAGCAGTTTTTAGTTTACTCCCAGGATTTGCTGCTCGATAACGTCTAACGCCCTTAGCTGTTAAACCTCCAGACTTAGACTTATCTCCACTCTTGACAGAGAATTTTTTAGGCATTCTGGCCTTTCTAGTCTTACCGCCCTTTTTGTATTTAGGCTCATCTTTATGTTTACACTTACACGCCTTCATTAGAAGTCACTCATTATAATTTCGTCAATAGCCTCTTGCACATCATCCTGTGTAGCTTCAAGCTGCATCATAATGTTAGCTTGAAATCTTTCTACCTCTTCACCCTCGTTAAATATAATAACTGTAGGTACTACCACAATCTTATGTTCTTTTTGTAAATCTGGTTCGGAAGCTATGTCTATACGTCTTCCTTCGCAATCACTCAAATCGTCAATCCAATCTACACTGTTCGCTGAATTAAAGCTAGCGTTAAACTCAACAACGCATACTCCTGATTCTGGTATATTCATACCAAGAGAAGTCATTGCGAATAAACATATGTAGGCTAAATTCTTCATTTCAGTTTATCTATTTTCTCTTCGATGCGATCAAGATCGCTCTTAAGTTCTGATACATCTTCTTGTGTAGTCATAATAGTTTGACGAATCAATTGATCTTTCATATCAAACTCCATACGAGTAACTTCTGAAGGCAGTGGCTCAGGTAGTTCTTTTGCTAAAGCAATATCGGCCTGTAAAGTAAACCACATCCCAATAAGAGCTGCCAG
>TARA_A100001201_G_scaffold15724_5_pt1 | contig 19885 bp, 35 predicted proteins | sample TARA_A100001201 | Tara Oceans TARA_A100001201 (sample SAMEA2619872) | marine metagenome | biome: marine biome (ENVO:00000447); feature: surface water layer (ENVO:00002042); material: "saline water (ENVO:00002010), including plankton (ENVO:xxxxxxxx)" | depth 5 m | reverse complement strand
CTCGTCTGTTGGTGGCGTCCAATGTATTGTATCAGGTATTTGTTTAAGTGCATGACCTAGCCTTGCTAGTGACTCAGTAGCCTCTTTAGTGCGGTCTACTCTGCTACATAATGCCCATATACCGATGAAATGTTCTATTACTTCGGCTAATGGTTTATTAGATATTTCGTTCTTCATAATTTCCTCCTTTGAAATATAAACGATTTTTAACTATAAATAGTATAGTAAACAGGTATTAGAATATAAAGCCATTTACCAGTACTACAATATAGAAAATTTATTTAATATTTTTCTATCAACGTCCGATAGTGGAAAAACATTTTCAACCCAAACTAACCTCGTATCATCCCAATACGTTCCATCAGTTGGGTCTTCCCAATTATTATCATCTAAATCATCACCTAACCAATCTGCTAATAAATCTTCATTGGTTGTTTCATTATTTATATAATCAATATAATTAAATGTACCACTAAAATCATGAACATAATATTCACGTTCTCCTTCTTGGACTCCATAAGTAATTAAAATCATTCATCACCCCATGGAATACTATTTAGATTGTTATAATCGGTATAAGGCATATCAATATAAAACATTGGTAAATTACCTGCTGAAAAACCAACTCGAGCTTCAACGTCGTTATGGTCCATGGTGAATACAACTGGGAACTTTACGTCGTTTACCTCGTACCCTAAACTTTCTAACTCTCGTCGTAATTTAGCAATATCGATATTACGGTTTCGACCGTCGGCAATCGAACGTTCGTTTATATCGACTAATTCTTTCCATATTGCGTATTTAATTGTTGCCATTATGCTAACTCCTCATTGATTGATTTGATATTTCGTTCACGAATCCATAATTAAATATCGGATCGTTAACTTTTCTAATTTGTTTTACTAACTTATCAAAGTCGTAATTTGATTGTTCCTTACCTTCGAAATATTCTCTTTCCACTATTTCCCATTTATCAATTATGTAAGTACCATTATCGTAATTATCGACATCTAAACGTCCATAAGATCCAACACCTAACGAAAGTGTTCCCCCTATCGTATTACCAATTAATTGTGCAAGTCTTGCAATACCGTAAGATGAATCAGAACATCTTATTCCATACAATTTAGCTACATGTAAAAAAGCTTCAACTTGATCACGTCCACCGTTCCAATGTAGGTAAAGTGAATTCCATTTTGGTTTTGGTGCGTAATCATCTCTAATAGTTATCACCGCTCTATTTCCCATTTTTATCCTCCTTGTTTAAATGCATTGCAACATCTTCCATAATCATAGTCAAAGTTTCATCTTTAAGCACAGAAGCGTTCAAGGTTTTTATATGTGTATCCTCTACATCTGTGTGATGAACATCGATTTTTATGTCGACTGCAAAATCTTCCATATCTTTCTCCTTTCTTTTTAAAGTTATATATAAATAATAAAAACCATTTAACCGATAGTAAAGCCATTTAAGAGGCTAATCTTCATATGCTAAATCAGCCATTTGTTTAGTCGTATTTTTCTTCATAAGTTTGGCTATATCTTTACGGTCTAATATCCTACGTAAAGCTTCTGAAATGTGGTAACTCGCTAATTTAGGGTTCTTTTCGTCGGATAATCTGAACTTAATTTTAATTTCTATTTCTTGTTCTTGTCCGTTACCTCGTTTAGTAATACTATCTAAAACATACCCAGTCGAACCAATAAACCTTGTTTTAGTCATCTCCTTATCCCCCACCTTGTATTACTACTGACTCAAATATCTTTGTTTCGCCTGTATCTGAAAAACCCTCGTATGAGTCTATATCTGCAAATTCTTTTTTCCAGACCCAAAAATTTTCATATTTTAAATGGTCTTTTAAATCTTCATCAGCAAAACTATTTATTTCATAATCAGTTAATTTAATTCGTACATCAACTTGACTAGCATCAAGTTCGCACTCGTTTTTCAATTCATTTAATCTATCAATTAGATTTTGTAGGTTCATCTTCTCCTCCTTGCTCGAAATAATCTGCGTTATCACTTGTTATACCTTGATATTTATCAGGTAGTTCTTCTACTAAACTTAATGCTATTAGTTCCTCTTCATGTGGATCTAAATATATGGTTACTAAACCAGACCATCTTACATAAACAAAACAACTTGGTGCTACTTGGTAAACGTCATTTACAAAAGTTTCTAGTTTAAGAGGTTTCTCAAAAGCATTTAATACAAAGTATGTTGCTTGACCGTAATCTGGGAATGTTAAATTTTTAACCATCTTTCTTAAATAAACCGTCTTCAAGTTTACCTGTACGTTTACTAATCACTTTATAAACTTCGTTCATCGTATATCCAGGATTAAAACCTAACTGTTTACAAAGTACAATCAAACATACAAAACAATCACCTAGTCCGTCAATAATATTAGGTTTATCTTTATAGGCGATAGCTTTAGCAGTTTCACCAACTTCTTCTACAAGTTTTAACATCTGCATAGTTGGTTGTACATCTTCGTTTAATAGACCACGATCCTCTGCCCACTCGATAATATTAGCGACTGCTATATCTTCACGCTCTGGGCATATATCTTTTAATGGGATAGGGATCGTTACTAAAGGCTCACCTTCAATTAGCCTATCTTCTTCTACTTGATAATTAGGTTCATCTCTTTCCATATTAACTTCCCATAAATGCAAACTGCATCATAGGCTCTTCATCATAGCCTTTTTCCATAAACTCTATTTCAGCAGTCATTTGTTCTAAATCTAAAGGGTTATCGGCTAATGCACCTGTTTCATAATCGAAACCTGTAATAATACCGATCCCTGCATAAGCGTTATTGACCGTATGCGACATATCTTTAAATCGCCAATACCTTTGGTTACTATGTAATAAACCATTATCGTCTAACATAACTTGTAAATATTTTGACGGAACTTTATCACATGGGTAATCAGTCATAGTAACTGTATCACATTTAATAACATGGTATGCCCAATCGAGAGAGTTATCGTTTGGCATTTTTTGTTTTAACACTGTTTGGTCAACAGGGTTAACTACATAAACATCTATTTCTTTCATAATTTTCTCCTTTCTAAAAGTTGTTTACTTACATTATTTATAATAAAAAACAATAAACCGAATGTAAAGCCATTAAACAGTAATTAAAAGTGGTGGTGTGATCTTTAAGGGTATTATGAAAAACAGATATTTGGAAAACAAACTACAAACCAAATATCATGGGGCATTGCACTCAAAGATCACTTTTATACAATAAGCTTCCACCATCACTTAACGGAGGTATGCAAACCACCCCAAACTACCAAAACTTTTTCTCCTCCTTTCTTTTAATTAATCCCATTTGGACATGGATATCTTCTAATATTTCTTTTGCGTACTTACGTTTAGTCAACGGTTCCATGTCTTCTAGTATTTCAATATGATGTAATAAAGGTTTCCAATTACGTTCGTAAATCCTATCTAATGGCTTAACTTTATATTGCCATTTAATAATACTACCATCGTCACTTTTTAAATTACCTTGCATTAACACCAAGCCTCTTTTATCACTTCATCGTTTTTACGTTTATCGTGATATTGTTTTACTATCTTACCGTCACTATAATAAAGCGTTACATAATCATCCCCTGCACGGTATTCACGTGAAGGAAGATTATGTTTCTCATAATTAAGTTGTTCTCGTCTAGCTTCTAATCTAGCAACTTGATCTGGATATGCCATAATAATTTTCTCCTAAAAAGGTGTGGCTTATCAATCTCGGTATGCAATTGTTTTTAATTGACTAACTTAGCTCTCCCTTATGACCTTTGAGAGTACCACTTGCTAGTTTTGTTTAACGTAAAGGACTAGCAACCCATACAACCTCCTATTTTTACTTACAGAGAGTCATGCAAGTTGTGAGGTGCCTGATGAAAAAGTAGGGAGACACCTCACGGTTGGATATGATCTAGTGATGGTTTCTAGCACTTATTCTAGTTTCATCTCAGACCGACATCTACATTATTCTTGAAGGGAATGCAGTCAGGATTTACAGAGCTCATTCTCATATCCTATTTGTGTGGGCTGTTGGAGTATCACGATGACCTTTAAATGGTAAGACTCCCCTTTAACAGAATACAAATGGGAACCTTTCATAGTCAGGCTTTATATCGTGGAAGGCTCAGTAACAGCTAATTTCACCTTCACCCCTCGCACACAAAACTTATCTACCAATAGTCTCTAAATCGTTTTCAGTAATATATTGGTAAGCTCCTTTATTATACACTGGAGCAATCTGTTTACGTCGTTGGGTAGCAACTTCTTGAGCTAGTATTTCACCGCACTCTAAACAAGTATTTCTACCTAATGCCCATCGACCTCTATCGACAGGCTCGTCACATAATTTACAAAGTCTTTTCATAATTTTTTCTCCTAAATAATTACTATATAAATAGTAAATACCATTTAACCGAAAGTAAAGCGATTTACCTAAAGCGATTTATCGTATTTTTCATAGGTTTTTTAAACTGTGCTATCGCCCTACCTTCGTGTAGTTTTTGTACAGCTCTACTTGCTGCTGCATATAAACGTATTTGTTGTATATATTTAGCTTCGTTTTCTTCAGCCATCCTCAATATTTCTGGATCTACACTATGTTCGTCGTAAGAACATGCGTACTCGTTTATTCTATCTTCATATTCTGGAACAACTTTTTCAGATTTAGGTCGTTTAACAGCTTCATTTTTGCATTTATCACTACAATAAACAATTCGACGTTTATGTCCTAAACCTGTGGGTATTTCTTTGTAACAAACATTACAATATCTAATACCGTCAATTATCATTTTAATAACCCAATACAAAAAAGCCCCATACTTAGATGAGGCTTTCGACTTCTATTTGAGGAGGATAATAGATTATTGTCTTTTATAATCATACCTAAAACAACAATATTGTCAACCCTCATCTTGTAGCACAATAGCTTCGATAGCGTCTTGTATAGGGGTGTTTTTAGTTACCTCTACCTTATCGTTAAGGAAGACCTTATCGACGCTTATATAAACCTCTGGGTCTATTACAGGATCGTTTTCGATCTTTTTATACATTTTACCGTCGATATAAACTGTCTTTACCTTAGTAAGTGCTTGTACTAACTTGGTAACAAGTTCAATATTTTCTGCACTCGAAGGCATAATATATTCACCTCTAAGTTTAACAGCAATCGTCGGTCCACGTTTTTCTATCTTATAATCAGATAGCTTTGGGTGACGAGTATCCTCGTCTTGACCGTGTGCATCAAATGCACTAGGGTCGTAATCATCTGGGAATGTAACCATTTAATTCTCCTTTCTAAAAAATTAATAACTATATAAAGCATATAAAACAAAGTAAGCAAAGTAAAGCGATTTACTACTTAACGATTCTTAAATGCTTTCTTCTTGCTTCCGACTCAAGTTTGCGATTGTAATCGTAATATTCTTTATATGAATAATTGTCTACTTGGTTTATAACCATTTCGTATAATACGTCAGTAAACCATCCTCGAGTTGAAAGAAAATCTGCACTGGTTTTTAAACCTGCATGTCTAAATAATTGTTCTGCTGTAATTGGATTTGGATAACAACCTAATTTGTTTAAAACATGTTGTCGTAATAACCATTCCTGGATACCAAGTTCATCTAATACTGGTAAATGAAACCAACCACTATGAATAATTATTTGTTGCGTTATAGGATCTAGATCTGATATTTCATAACCTTCTTCATTAAACTCTGGAGTACCTTCGTAAGTGAATAAGTTCTCCCAATCATCAACTTCAGATAGGTCGTAATCTAGTATAACTTTGTCGTCCTTCATCATGCCTCTTGGTGAACGAAATATCACATCCATGATACTTCACCACCAAGAGGTTTGTAAAATGAAGTCTTAGCTAACAACTTCTAAGATACCTTCATCTAAGAATCTTTTCTTATAAAACCTAAAGATTCTCAATGGGCTTTGGGTAGTAGTTAGAATGCCTTCTTTAAAAGCATACTCCATCAACTCACCAACGTTAGCTTGTTTACCCTTGAAGGTTTCTAATGCTTCTAGGATAGACCACATTTGGTTAGGTAGATTAGCAGTAGCGTCTGGCTCTTGCTTAATCCTAACCGTTAAAGACTCGATTGTAGATCTAGTCTTCTTTACAGGTGCAGGTATTGCTACCTTGCCTTTTGCCTTTGGGGCTTTTGCGACAACTTTAGTGTCGACTTTTTTCTTAGCTTTTGCCATAATATTCTCCTTTCTAAATTAAGTTAACAAAAACAATTTTATAGTGCCTTACAATAATATGAAAGTAAAGCCATTAAACAGTGGAGAGTTATTCTACCCTCCACACCCTTACACCGTGAATAGTTTTTTTATGGACACCTTCGCCAATTTCTTCTAAGACTTGGTGAACTGCAAACTTAGTGTCTTTAAATTCACCATTATTTGTCTTTTTAAAACTATTAACAGCATTCCTTAACCGATGCCTTAAACGTGTCAGGTCTTTTTCTCTATCAGTAGATAACTCATCTACTTGTATTAAAAAAGATTGTCCCTTACTCATTTTGGCAAACGGATAGTTATATTTAGATACTCGAGCCCTACTGGGTATTGGAATATCATCATCTATAACTATGTTTAGTTCGTCCGACATATATCCTCCTAATGTGTTTGGACCTTTTTGATTACACCTTCTTTTATTAAATGATGTGCCCAAAAAGCTAACATATGCTCAGGTTTAAAACCCTCCACCGATGGATCAAGTTCTACACCTTCTTCTACCATGAGGTCGGAAAGAAGTTGAGCTAACTCCTCCTCACCGACATCATACAAATAAACCCATAGAACACTAGCTAACCTAGTGCTCATGGGAAAAGACTCTACTAAGTCACGCGACATTAGCATACTCTAAGGCAAGGTTCAGGGCTTTTGCTTTTCTATTAGCACCTGCTCCAAACCAAGCACTGTGTAAACTATTACCAGTTTCATGCTCAGCCTTTTTATGATCTTCAACAAAGGTGACTGCATTTAATGCACCCCACCATGTACCTGCTGCAGACTTCATGTTTGCTCCAGGCTGTCGATCAACTGCTTCGATAACACTATTCGCAGACCTACCTAATTGGTCTACAATTAACGGTTCTTCACCAATAGCTTTACCTTCAGCTTTGGCTTTACGGAACGCTAATAGTTCATCATAGACAGTAGGTTGATAAACTCTAGTTACAAACTCTTGTAATAAAGATTTATCTGCCTTCTTCTTAGCTAAGAACTCAGCTTGTTCTTTAAAGTTTTCTAAGGTAGCCACAGTAAGTCCTAATGCTTCTTCAGCCTCTTGCATAACGTCAAGATTAAAATCTTTAACGTGAGGCATTCTAAATGCATTACCACCCTGTGACAGGGCAAGTGTAAGAGTATTATTACAAACTACACGTATTGGTGTGCATCTTATAGATAAAGATTTACCAACTTTATGTGGTTGATTTATTAATAAATACCCTTTAATTTCGTCACCTCCAGGAAGTTCAAAGTCGTACTTAACTTTCGCTAAGCCCCATATCTCCGAACCATTCCTAAGTGACCCTGCAGTTTCCATAGTCATATTACCTGCTTTAGTAAACCTTTCGAAAAACTCGAAGATTTTCTCGTTCTGTACAGGTACATAACTATTACCGCAATGGGATAATACTTCGTTATCAGAATCTCTAACAACAAAGTACGTGCTAGGGGTTTGGATAACTTCAACATCATCTGACCAGTCAGGTTCTGATAAAGTGTATCCTGGACGTTTAGAGACTGTCCAGTCTAAGCCTGCAGCTTTCATCATCTCATGAGGCGACAGGTTGTCGTCGACTTTAACACCGAGTCCGTGCCAAGGCACTTCCCCTGCGTAAGCCATCGTTTCTACTAAATGTGCCATAATATTCTCCTTTCTATTTTATGACATGTCAGCCATTATTAGCTAACTTTTAATACTTTATATAACAGTAAAAGGATAGTAAAGCGATTTATGAGTTATTTATATAAGAATATTTTTAAGTAACATATTCCAATCTTCTTCAGTGTATTGTGGCTGCATTTCATACAAACAAGGGGTAGAAGATAAACCCCCTTCTAATAAAGATCTAAATTGATTGCCATCGTATAAACGTATCCATTTATTTTTATCATGTTGGATTAATGAAAAAACTTTACCACCTGAAGCCATACGTTTAAAAGACCAATTACATTGGAAGTTAGAAAACTTTATTTTATTACCTCTAGCTATTTTTAGTTCTAGCCAAAACTCTTTTGATTGGATACATCCATTCACATCTGGTGTACCTTGAGTCATCGGTGACTCGACTCTTTGCCAATGTACTTGCGGTATATGTTTTCTAAGTGATTGGTATAAGGTTGTTTCTTTAGGCATAAGTTGTAAAGTCTTTATTATTTAATGCTATCTTTACACCTTTTTCTTGTAACCATTGTTTAAATAAAACTTTAGCGTCTTGTTTAGCTTGGATTTCTGTTTTATATTCACGTGCTAATTTTCTGCCTGCATAGTAATCACCACCACTAATCCTACAACAACTAATTATTTGATGTACTCTTTGTTTAGTTATATTGTATTGATTACCTATTTCTTCATAAGTTTTTCCTTGTTTATGAAGTTCATACATTTCTTTATATTGGTTGGCTTTAGTTATTCTTAGGTTTTCTTCTATTCCTTGCATTAGGTTTCTCCTTATTAAATATTTGATCCCAGTTAGACTCTATCTTTTTACGGTCTTCTGGTCTACGTTTTGATCCTTTGCTCATTTTTCTCTCCGTAAGTTGTGCGTCTTTCAACGTTCTTTGGTTTTGGTGTATAAACTAAAACAAACGCACCACAGTTTGGGCAACTTAAATTTGTTTCCATCACGTAATCTTCATCTTCCTCTATATCGTGATCTCCACCCCATATAAGTTGTGTATTACAGTTCCAACAATTCACTTTATCTCTCCCCAACTTGCTCCTACTTCCATATCTATTTCCATAGGCACCGTTAAATTAACACAATTAATCATAGCTTCTTTAACTTTATCTTTTTGTTCTTCGGTTGCTAGAGAAAAATCTAGTTCATCGTGCACTTGTAATAATGGTATTATTCCTTGTTTACGTACCTCTAACATTGCTAACTTGGTCATATCTGCTGCTGAACCTTGAATTAATCTATTTAATGCTTTATATGTATATGCACGTTTTAATTCATTACCATATTTTTCTTCAGCCTTTTCCTTAGGTAATGGTGATACTTCATTAAAACTACCATTCGGTTCCCATAAATCAAACCTAGCTTTCCTACCACCTAATGTTTTTACATACCCTCTATCAGAACCTAACTTAGTACAATAATCCATAAGCCCTTTTATAAAAGGAACTTTAGTATGGTATTGAGATAGTAGCTCGTTACCTTCTTCCTCAGATACCCCTAGCTCGTTTATAAGCTTTTTAACACCCATCCCATACGTTAGCCCTAGATTAATATCTTTAGCTTGTTTGCGAGGTATGCTTGCCATATCTGCTACGATTTGGTGGAAGTCAGCATTACCACTTAAATAACTTTCTACTGCTTGATCAGCCCCTGTCATTTTTAAACGACTAGCATAATGGACAGTAATTCTTGGTTCTTGTTGGCTATAATCAAAACAACACCACTCTTCTCCATCTTCTGGAATAAATATCGAACGGATCATTGGACCTATTTCAGGATCTCTTGCAGGCACTTGTTGTAAGTTTGGATTAGAATAACTAAACCTACCTGTAACTGTACCACCTATCTCTGACCTAGAACTATGTGCTTCTGCATGTATTCTACCGTTTACTTCATGGTCAAAGATCATTTTCTTTATAAAAGTGCCACCAGCTTTGTTATATTTACGAGCCTTAGCAATAGCTTTAGGTAGCTCGTGTTCGTGGTTTTCTAACCAATTAGCTTGGAAACTTGGTGAGCCTTTTTCAGTATATGGGTAATATAAATTAATTTTATCGAATGCTTTTTGTATAGATGCGTTAGCCCATATATCCACTTCTACACCGTATTGTCTTTTGATATCTAATAAGATTGCTTGTTCTTTTACCGTAAGTTGTTGCATAATCTTTTCAGCTTTTTCTAGGTCAACCCTAACCCCAAGCATCCGCATTTCTATAACAAGCTTTACTATTTGCATTTCAGTATTAAAAGCTTTATCTAAGTTCTCATCAGATATTTTAGTCTTTAATACTTTCCATAAATCTAACGTAAGTGCTGCATCTTGTGCAGCATAAGGTCCAACATATTTGGACGGTAACTTCCACATCTCACCTTTATCTTTTAATCCATAAGCATTTAGTGCCTCGTCTAATAAGTTTTCATCTTTTTTATCACCACAATATTTTTCACCTAAATTATCTAGTGAATATGAAAAAGCATTTTCATCTAATAATGGTGCAGCAATAAGAGTATCTTTTATATCTCCTTTTACTTCAAAACCTTCAGATGTGAGCCACCCTAAATCGTATGCAGCGTTATGAAATACTTTTGTATTATCTGCATCTAGTTGTTTTTTAAGCCACCTATAAACAATACCTTTATCTAAATTACCTCCACCAAGATGAGAGAAAGGAAGATAAATACTTCCCTCCTCCCAAGCCACTGCAACACCTATTATCTCTCCATCTTTTCTAGCCCAACCTGATCCCTTAGTCCTCAAATTAGGGTCTCGAGTTTCTAAGTCTATACTGAACTCTCGACATCCAGTTAGGTTAGGTAGAGTTTCTGGGATAACCCAGTCTGTTGCAGGGCTAAACAGTGTCTTCTGTAGGCTCACTTAGTTTATCCTTAGCAAGTTGGTCGAATATATGCGACTCTACTAATAAGAGGTATCGTCTAAGATCACCAATATCGTCTAATATACCGTCTGCACTAGGGTCTTGTAGGGCAGTCTCAAAGACATCGTAACCAAGCTTTTTAACTTGGTTCTCTATCCTATCCCACTTGCGAGCTAACATCATGAAAGCACCTACACCACCACGTTGTTTCCAACTTGTACCGTAAGACTGCTCAGCAACTTTTAGGGCTTCTACATCACCCCATGCAAGGTCTTCCATTAGCTTATAATTATTACCACTCATTTATCTCTCCTCTTAATATAAAGTACACAAGCCTCTCTCCAATCTTTTTGTATGATTGTTTCAGCCATTTCTAAAGCGTTTTGTTTTTCCCCACTCTTATATAAGTTCCAACTTTTAATAATAGGTATAGCAACACGTTCTAAGAATGGGTTATTAAATTTATAATCGTTACGGTAATCACCGTCCATTACAAACTTTAATTCTCTATCAAAAGTTGTTTTATCTTTTACTAAAGGTATAGTCTGCTCATGTAGAAGCTGTGCAACCTTAGTATCATTAAATCTAGTTAAACTAGTTATTGGGTTAATAGTAGAAACTTTATCTTTCCATATTGGGTAATCTATATAGATGTGTAAATTATCTGTAAAGTGATAATAAGCACCTACTTTTACACCAATCATTGCTGCCATATATTCATGTAATACACTAAAGTGAACCATGTTAGCACCAAAACAACCCCATATTAAATCGTTAGACCTGTTAGTTACAGTCATACGTAAAGCACCGTCTCTAATTTTAAAATAGATTTGGGTGTTACAAGGAACATCTTTACCTTTACCGTCAAGATGATTTAAATCTTGTTCTGTACCCCACATCTGTAATACACAACGTCTATCATCTGGATTTCTTTTTAACATATTTATAATTACTTGTAGTTGGTCTTTACCAAACATCCACCTCCACCTATAACCATAAGCACCCCATAAACTAATCCCATCATCACTGAACTCACGCATACGAGGTACAAAATGTTCCATAGAAGATAAATCTCCACGACCTGCTAACATCCATAAACTTTCAGCTAAATGGAAAAAAGGATTACAATCCCTTACAGAATCTGCTAATACTCTTACCGTTGGGTATTGGTATTTAATTAAGATAGGATCTTTTAGTTCCCAAACTTTACCGTTGCGACTATCGTATTCAATGTAATTAATATCAGAACCAAATAAATCTAATCCTTTATAAAACGCATCGTTTACATTAAACGCTGTTATCGTATGCATATTTACTCCTTGTTCTTCCTTCACCTTTTAATATCCTTGAGTATTTATCAAACTCACATAAACCACCTTCTACTTCTCTAAGTTCAAAGTTATGTCTATTAGAATTCATAATATGTATAGGTAATCTTTCTTTACATATTTCAAATAACTCTCTCATCTCACCCACCCAATCATTAGACTTTCTTGTATAATCAAGTGGTCTACCTGTTAACCTGTTAAGTCCACGCATAGCTCCTGGACCAGCATTAGCCCAAGTCAATCTATCTTTAGCATCTTTACCAAACATAGTAAAACTCAAATCAGTAACTACCTCATATGCCATAAATGGACCTTGATAAGGAAAGGTTCGTAAGTAACTCCACATACCTTCTAAAGAGTTTTTATGTTTATGAGCTTCTTCAAGTATTTCATCTTTTCTACCCCACATATAATTTATACATCGGATAATACCTTGTAGCTTATCTAAACCGTCAGGGCTTTTAATTACATATGCACCAGTAATCCATTGATCTTGTTTTCTAATTTGTACATCGGCAATCAAGGGATCCCAGTCTGTTAATAAATCGTATTTAACTAAAGTCTTACCTGTTTTAATTAAATTAAACCACCTAAAGATAACAGTTGCCATAAAAATATCCTCTGTGTTACCTAAAGGCTCACGGACATTTTCTATATACCACCTGCTAGTTCTATCGTCGTTACGAAATACTTGACAGAATTTATATTCTTTTAGTATTTCGTCTTCAGTCCAAGGGGGATCAGAACCTTCTTCTTCTTTTTTGACTCTGATCCTTTCCCTTTCGTTTATCCAATAGATATACCTATCTAATTCCTCCTCGATAAACATTACTTAGTTAATCTCCAAAAACAGTTATTAGATGTTTCAGGATAAAATGTTGCGGCTGCAACTCTTAAAAACTGTCTACCGAACCTTTCTTCTAACATACTAAGTTGTTCAGGTGTCCAAATTTGTTTTGCACGTTGTGCTTGGTTGAACCTACGCATCTGTGTAAAGACACCTACTACAGACTCTAATTGAAAATACCTTTCTAATAAGTCCTTTAGTTCTTGAAAGCCCCACTCGTAAATATGGTCTTCTGGTAATTTATCATTAGAACCATCGTGGTTAGGTGTAGATATAAATACTGTTCCACCCTTTTTAACAACTCTGCTAAGTTCTGCAATCCAAGGCTCTACAGCTTCTCTAGGCATATGTTCTATAACTTCTGTAGACCAAGCTACGTCTATAGATTCGTTATTATGGGGTAGGATAGGATCAACACTAACGTCTTTAATTTCCAAAGTAGCGTTAAAGTTTTTCAACCATGTAGTTTCGTCAAGATGACAACCGTTACCTGACCAATATTGTATTTCCTGAAATGATGCAGGATCGATATCGTATCCATAATATGAAGATATAACATCAGACTTTTTAACTACATATGATTTATATAAAGTCCTCAGTACCCAAACTTCACCACACCCAATCTCTAACGTATCTAACGGTCTACCTTGACGTTTAGATTCGTCTATTAAGAATGATGCAATCTTTTCAAACCTAGACATATGAGCAATCTCATCAGGTCTAAAGTTCGCAAAAACTCCTGCATGAGCAATATTCATACGAGTATTTTTACAATCGTTTGGATTTTCCTCCGCAGTTAACTTTTTTCTAATACTTGGCATAAGCTTCTCCTTTCTTGTTTACTTTTAAGTATAGATTATATATTACAAAAAACCTCTTTACAAGTCAAAATACTTCCTAGTTGTAGGTTCAACTAAATAAAGACGTTTCTTTGCCCTTGTCATACCGACATAAAAAACCCTAGTTTCATCGTCAGGATCTCGTTGGTAACTATTAAAAACTTTATGTGTCATATCTGTTAGTAGTATTACGTTATCAGCCTCTGCTCCTTTTGCTGCATGTATAGTCGATATACGTATACGTGGTTGTTTTAATACCTTCTCTCCTCGTCTTAGCATAGCTTGTAGATAACTTCTCTCTGTTATAGAGATCATATCTAAAGAATCGAACCACTTAGCTGTAGGTAACTTACCCACTATACCTTCTATATAAGTTCTATCTACTAATTGTTCCCCTTCAAATAACTTTAATTGTCTTTTAGGCACTTGTTTTATATATCGCAAAAAAGTACCACATTCTTGCATAGTAAGTTTTTCACCTTTATGAAACCTTTGCCAATTACGTACACCCTCTAATTTAATCCCTGTAATACTTGGGCTACCTTTTACTTCAAAAAACCAACCCTCGTGTCTACAATGGTCTATAACGTTTTGTAATAAATAATTTGTTCTACCTAAAACAAGCCATGTACCGTCACTCATATCTATATGTTCAAACCCTCGTTCCCAACTAACTTCACCTTGATCTTCTTTTGGGTTCCAAGATTTAGCTACTCTTTTAGATAATCTACCGATAGTTTTTCGAGCTAATTCGTGTACTGATTTAGGTATCCTATAACTTTGTTCTAGTACCTTTGCGTTCTTACAATTACTAATAAGATAATCTACATCAGCTCCTGCCCATTTATAAATAGCTTGATCGTCATCACCTGCTATATATACTTTATGACTGCCTTCTATAATTTTACGTACCACTGCCCATTGCAAAGGACTTAAATCTTGTGCTTCATCTATAAATAAAGCATCAAGTTTAGGTGCATAACCTCTTTGTAAAAAGAAATCTAACATATCAGTATAATCGTATAATCTCCTAGACTTCTTATAGGCTTCGTACCCTCTACTAAATCTATCTAAAGCATACCAATTAACTGCATCTTCTACTTCATGCCATAAATCTTCTAATGGTATTTTACGCATTCTTGCTAGGTTATCTATAAACATCAACCTATCGTCTTTAGTCATACTATAAATACTTCCGTCTTCTGTACTTTGAGAACCTGTTAATTTTATATTTAATTTTTCGTTTAGTTCTATAAGGTGAGTACGTTCAAATACATCTTCTTTATTTAAACCTAGTTGATGAAAACTTAATGAATGCAATGTTTTAAAATAAGGTAAATCTTTTTTAGATAATTCAAACTTATGCATTGCTCTCTCCATACCCTCGTTTACAGCTCGTTTAGTAAACGTAAAGAAACCAATCTTATCTGGAGATACTCCACTATCTAGTTCATTTTCTATGAGCTGTAATAACGTTGATGTCTTCCCAGTTCCTGGAGGTCCAAGAATCACCTGTGTTTTATCAGGTAGCATTTGTTTTCTTAGCTGGGGATACAACCTCTATGTGCCATATCTCACCTCGTTCTAATGCTTTCTTAGCCTCTACTTTAAGTTCATCTAAAGTTTTTTCCATAACGTTTTCACAATATATAACTACCTTCATATAATCAAGGTTTTGTTTTTGTGATAAATTTATTTCTACTTTCTCTTTCATATTCCTGTTCTAAATGTTAAATTAATCCTATCACCTATGGGTGGCACAGTATCTAAAATAGCATGGGTACTGTTCATTTGACTCTTACCGTCAAAAATAAGTACGTCACCGTCTTCTAATATGTATTGTTTTGTACGTATAATATTTAACATAGCAGTATTAATTACACTAGTGTTACTAGTTCTTTTAATATATTTTTCGTAAGTTCGCCACTCGAATACTCTAGGCGAACCGAAAGATACAGAAGCAACTAAATCTTTTTGTGTAGGCACTGTATCAGAATGGTGGGGTATACCTTTACCATTATTGTCGTAATAGCCACATAAACAAAAATTAAATTTAACTTCTTTACCTAACTCTCTTTTAATTAAAGTTTGTAAATTATCTCTAATATAAATCATAGGTTGAGTCCATGGATCAGGATCATAATCCCTTCCTGCATAACTAAACTGTTTATCACCAAAAGCTCTAGTAGGTCTACCCATAACTTTTTTCCCGTCATACTCTCTAAGTTTAGGTCTATCCCATTTCTGTATTAAAGGGCTATATCCCCCCATACCTTCTTTAATAAATTTAATCATCTTTATTTATATCCTTATTAAATATTTTATTAGCTTGTTTTTGAAAAGATATTTCTATCCATCTATCTATAACTCTACGTACCCACTTTCTAATTTTACCCACTAAATTTCTTCCTCGATATCTGTTATATCTTTAGGTATAGCAAAAACTTCATTCTGTGTTTGAAACTCAGGTACATACCATACGTTTGTACCTTTACCTTTGATATTAAAAAAGTGCGATCCACCTCCCATTTGTCTTAGCTTAGATGTAATTTTATTACGTGCATATTCTTTAAAACCATTCCGTGTTAAATAATCTACTAAATCACTAACCCTAAAATATGTCTTACTTGCATCAGTCCAAGGTTTATGTAAAAGTATTTCATCACGTTCCCTTGCAGGTCTTTCTGTACAAAACGTTTCTAGTAGTTCTTTAAAGTGACCTTCATTAGATGCATCGTCTGGCATTTCTATTACAGTTAATGTATCTAAGAGTTGTTGTATAAGTTGCCTCCATACATTATCTTTTACTTTAGGTGGTATAACGTTTAGTGCATCCATACACTTTCTTTGAAATCTATTTTGATTTAATAAGTCGTCAGTTTCTAACTCTAATCTACCACCCTCAACATCTAAAAACCATATAGGTGGATCACTGTTTTGTTTAGTTAAATTACTAAACTGTGGTGTACCACCTGATGAACCAATACCAAACTTCCTAGTTCTACAAACTGTTGAATTACAATGTCCAGCAATAGGCTGATCATTACATCTATAAAAGTAATCTTTTTTAGCAACTTGTTTAATTACAGTTAAAACTTCTTGTGCCACTAACGGTGGCGACATATTAGTCATATTAACTTGTTCTAATCTTTTTTCCCAATCGTCTTCGTATTTCTTTCTTAGGAACACCCCTACATTAAATAATCCAGAGTTCCTAGTTCCTTTAGGAAAGCCCTGTGTAATAAGATGCTGTAAACAAGGTGGGGCTTGGTCTAACCATTCTTCACTTTGCGATGCCTCTACTACATATTCTTCTAGTTCTTTAGCTGTTATAGTTTTTTCACTTGCATAATTTATAAATTCTTCAGGTGTTAGTGCAACTCCAGATTTACCATAAGCATATCTTGTAGAGTCCTCTCCACCAAAATATGGCATATTTAATGCACTGCCTTTATCGCCCCTTTCTAATAATAGTTTTGTTTGTTTTGGAAATATTTCTGCTTGCCCATAACCAAGACAAGCAGCAATATCTTTTAACTTCTTTTGCATTAATGCTGCTGGAACAGGATCGAATACAAATAAGAATATATGTGCTCCACCACTTTTACTACGACATAAAACCAAAGGTAGTTTCATTTGGTGAAGTCTTTTTGCGAGTTTCTTTAGATCGATAGTAAAGTCATCTACATCAACAGCACCCCAATTACAGCAATTATCTTCATTAATCGGTACAATACCAATCGAAGTTTTACCGTCAAGGTGCTGTTGCCACAAGTCTTTTAATCTGTTTTCAGTTAGTTGTTCTGAAACAGTTACAACCTTGCCACCTACTTTACCGTCATCTCTAAGTTCAGACGTTTGTGTAAATTTACCATATGCCTGCTTTAGCCCTGCAAAAAGTTTTGCATAATCTCGAGCTAAAGACATAGCTTATAATACGTCTTCGTCTTTTACTTTAACATCGCCTGATCTTGCTGCTTGCATAAAGTCTTTAGCTTGATATGCAATAGCTTTTTCTGATCCTTGTATCTGATCGGCTTGTGTAACATTGAAGCCGAACCAAGAACCTTTATCATTAGATAGCTCAGTAGTAGTAAGTAAGTATTTATAAGCAAACATAGGTGCAGGAACTAAGTTTCCTTCTGAATTAGCTATCTTAGCCATACGTAAAATAGTCATCCATTTCCTAGCAACACCTAATTGGCTTCTACTAAAGCTTAAAACACACTGCTGGGGTCCATCATTTTTATCTAGTACCAAGATAAAGAATTGAGCAGTTTCGTCTATAGTATTACCGTTTTCTAAAACGAGAATACCCTGATCATTCTTAGTACATTGGCGGACGATATCTGGAGAATGGTCTGCGGTTACTAAACCACCACCTTTTTCTCTAGGTATCCACTCTAGATACTTTTTAGTATAAGAACATGGGATTATCTCCACACCTTTCTCACCGTCATAAACCGCATTGGTAACGGTGTTATACAACATACCTACCTCTGCTCCATCAACGTACTCTGGGGCACGTTTATTTACTTGTGGTGACATAGCTTGTAGTACCCTTATAAAAGGTATAGCTAAATCATCACTGGTAACTTCTTCGAGTCCAGTACCTGCAGACAGCAGATCATCATCGAATAAAGCTACGTCTGTGCTCTTTTTACTTTCTTCTGACATAAGTCCTCCTTCTTTCTAAGAAATTTTTGCACGACTACCAATAAAAAGACCAAATGTTTCTACAGGAATGTCACCATTACCGTTTTGTATTTGCTCTTTCACGAATGCTTTTAACGTGGAAGGGTGTACACCTTTATTACTAAAGGGTGATAAACCCATTGCACGGAGTTGATCGTAAGCTGCTTTTGCATCAAGAGATTGATCTTTAGCAAACTTTACTCCCACCTCATGTTTTATAATATCACCAAAGCCATTAGACTCAAGCCACTCGAAAGCTTCCTCTTGTCTACTTTTAGCTATGTGTGCATTATAAAAATCCTCAACGACGATTTTAGTACCGTCACTAAGTTTTATTTCGCTGAAGCCTACTTCAGCCATTTTTTCAGGTAGTTGAACTTCCTGAATATTCCTAAGCTCCTCTTTAGCGATCTTTAATTGCTCTGTTAGGTCGTCTACACGTTTAGATGCATCGAGCTGTTTTTGAGCAAGTTCTGAAACGCTTTTCATCTCATCATCTGATGTGACGTTTTTCCATTCAGTTTCGCTATCGAAAAACTCAGCTGTTAGATTATCATTCGATTGACTCATGTAAGTCCTCCTTTGCATTTAAATCTAATGAAACTGGATAGTAAACTTGAGTTTCCCTATCCCATTTAAGTACCGTAAACTTATCAAACTTTTGTGCAATAATAGCACAACATACCCCAATAGCTGAAGGATCACCTATAAGTAGTAAATAATCGTTATCTGGATTAAAATTAGATAGCTTACGTTTGAGTTTTCTAATAACTGGAATACTGCTAAACATTATATTTGTATTAGCAGGAAGTAATACTTCAATATTACCAAATGAGGTTGCTTTTAGAATGTTCTTTCCAGGAGTTTCCTGAACAGCATACACTATGTTATCACTCATACTTTCTTCCTTTCTATAGTTATTAGTTAAGCTTTATAAAGATATAAAAAAATATTAGCAAAGTAAAGCGTTTTTTTATTTTTTATAGTAATATAAATTTTTAGAAAGCAGAAGATGAAATATAAATTTAAAACTGTGCCTTATGAGCACCAATTAAAAGCACTCAAAGAAAGCTGGAATAAGCCTTCTTACGCTTATTTTATGGAAATGGGTACAGGTAAATCTAAAGTGCTCATCGATAATATAGCCCTTTTGTATGATAGAGGAGCCATAAATACAGCTGTTATTATTGCACCTAAGGGTGTATATCTGAACTGGTTAGATAAAGAAATACCTAACCATATGCCAGACCATGTTGAAACCTATATAGCTTTATGGAAAGCTTCACCAACTAAAAGAAAACAAGAAGCTTTAATGAAACTGTTTACAGAAAAAG
>TARA_A100001201_G_scaffold31386_1_pt1 | contig 20037 bp, 19 predicted proteins | sample TARA_A100001201 | Tara Oceans TARA_A100001201 (sample SAMEA2619872) | marine metagenome | biome: marine biome (ENVO:00000447); feature: surface water layer (ENVO:00002042); material: "saline water (ENVO:00002010), including plankton (ENVO:xxxxxxxx)" | depth 5 m | reverse complement strand
AACATCAGAAAACTTAGATAGCTTCTTCTCGGCCTTACTGACATGCTCTTCAATTGATTCAATCCAATCAAATAGACTGGCAATATAAGAGACTCTATTGGTCATGCCTTTAGCTGAAGCAACCGTAATCATATCTAAAAAATCTCTTTTTAGCGTATCGCTATATTCTTCAGAGACTATAGATAGTAGCTCCCCTCTAATTACACCTGCCTTAAATAGCCTTATTGGTTTGTACAAATAATCTTCTAAATTTTCTTTATACTTAGCAAATGCTTCGTTTAAGTTTTCTTGGTCAAAGTTTTTTATAGCCAAGAGCTTGCCATTGTAACTGACTCTCTCTTCGCCTTCTTCAACTCCTGCAAACTCTAATATCTTTGATATATTGTCGTATTTTGAAATTTTTAATTGTGCCATGTATACTTCCTAATCAATAAAAAGTTCTTCTACAACAAGTTGATTTCTAACGTACTCTCTTGTCTGCATGTATGCTGGTTGGCTATTTCTACTTCCGTGACTGTGCCAGACTTGGGCTGTAATAAAGTCTCCTGCTTTTGCTTCGCAGACGCCTTCTACAGAACATGTAATTGCGTGTCCATCTCTACCAGCGCTGAAACCTCTAGCAAACTCGTTATGTTTGAACATTAAGCCACTAGCAGAAACTTCTCCTTCATCGTTCACGCCTTGCAATCTATGATGAAGAACTCTAACGTAAGCTCTGTCATTTCCGTCATTGAAATTGAAACCAAAAGATGCTCTTGCGGAAACTTGGTAAAGGCCATCTCTAAGAATCCTTACCCCACTTCCTACTCCACTAGGATAGAATCTATCTGGCTCAACATCTGCTACGCCATCTCCATCAGTATCCCTAACCGCACCAAGACGGTCTCTCTGTCTAAATGGCTCAGTAATTTTATTGAACTCAGCAGAGCCACTAGCAGACTGGCCGACCACAAAGTCAAATGGTATATCTGTCCAAGTCTTATACCAAGAATAAAAAGGACCAAAACCTCCGGCTCTTCTTGACATTGCTTGAGGTGAGGCTTGAACAGCAGTGACATGAGGCTTGTAGTCTCTGGATATTATGTTCCATCCATAAGAACCTCCAAGTCCAGTTGCTGCTATGATTGAGACTACGTCATTTTTGCAAAATAGAGTCTCTTGAGACTTCCCATCAATCAGCTGACCTGAATCTGGTATGATGTTTACTCCGGAAGGAGTGGAGTCTACTTTCTTGATTGTGTATGTTCTGCCAATTGTCTCGCTTCCAGCTAGAGGCAAATTAATAGTCCCGCTAGCTGCTCTGTCTGTAAGGTCTACAAGAACAACAGAATGTTTGTCTGTAAGAGTAGCTGGTTCGGTGGTTCCGCTTACAGCCAGACCAAGACTTCCTCCTACATCCAAGGTTGACTTGGGACTCAGTTTTAAGATACCAACTCTTTCGGATTCTCCTCTACAGGAAAGAAATCCTGTGCTACTACCACTAGCTGTAATGCTAATGCTATCATCTTGGTGCATCGTCGATATTATAAGCCCGTTATTTCCGGGGCATATAAAACCTCCATTACCACCATCTTGGATTGTAGTTCCGTTTGCATCTACAGTTTGTTGAATCATAACAACAGGGTTATTATGACCTAAAGCTACTGGTAGAGGAGGTCTTGACTGAGGATTGCTTGAATCGTCTATATTCTTAGAAGCTATGCCTGTTCCAGCTATATGCAAACCTGTTAAAGGAGATGAAGTCCCAACACCAACCCTATTGTTAGTATCATCGTAGTATAAACCACTAGCACCGGCCATGAACCCGCCATTGTTGTACTGCAATTGTCCGTCTGCACCAGAGGCCGCCTGACCTCCTCCAGCAGCACTTCCTGTGGCTGTAGCACTTGTTATGGCTGTGACATGACCAAAAGTATCGAGTGTTATGTCTTGTATGAACACCTGACCTGAGTTATTAACAGAAGCTTGAGAGGAAGTGTCTTCATGGGCTATTGTAATAATCCCACTTCCACCATCTCCATTGGATAACGTGCTAAGTATACCGTCTCCACCAGCAACTCTAATACCAGAGCCATCTCCAAGCTGTATTGCTTCTCTACCATCACTGGCTTCAAGCATAAGTCTAGTGCCTACTCCGGTTGTGGCAATGGTAACAACACCACTGCCCCCATCTGCATTAGACAAGGTTACGGATATATTATCTCCAGCAGCAAAGAACAGACCAGAGCCGTCGCCCAACTGCATGTTCTCTCTGCCATCCTGAGCTCCAAGTATTATTCTTGAAGCAACTCCAGTTGTAGATATAGTTATGACGCCGCTACCATTATTAGCATCTTGGTCTCCCATATCTATAGCAATGTTGTCTCCAGCTACAAGCTGAATGCCTGAGCCGTTAGTCACATTGACAGTGTTTCCAAGCAGACCAAAGTTGAATGAGGTCATACCTCCAACTGAAGTGTTGATGGTTAGAACACCGGAGCCATTGCTCTTTGTCAAGGCGGTTGTAATGTTTGAACCGCCAGTAATAATGATGCCAGAACCAAGTGTAAGGTCTATTGGTTCAGCTCCAGTTGTACCAGAGACGCTATCCGCACCAAGGGCTAATCCGCTAGCAGTTATCTTGACTGCTTTGTTTGTTGAATCTGTGTTTACAGAGATGCCTTCTCCACCAACAAACTTTAATGTGTCTGAGCCAGCTCCGGCAGTTATATTAGTTGTGCCCCAGCTATAACCAGCATCACTATCTCCTCCAGCTATCGTCGTAAACTTATAGCCTCCAGCAAAGCTTGAGTTGGCAGCTAGTCCAGACACACTAATATTTCTTATAGTTTCTGCAGATTCGTCATATATAATGATTTTGTCTGAATTATCAGGACCATCATCTCCAGCCGCTAAGTTTGCCAGACTAGCGATATCAACGTTGAATTCTGCGCCAGCTCCAGTGTCAGGCATTAGCCTAAGACCTGAGCCTGCTGTGTAGGATGTAGAAGATATGGTTACCACACCAGAACCATTGCCTTCATCAGACAGCGTAGCCGTTACATTGTCTCCACCTACAAACAACATGCCCGAACCATTGGTAAGTTGGACAGGCGCTATTCCGGCTGTGGCACCAAAGTCAAGTGTCTTTACAACACCTGTGGCGAGAATACTTTGGACTGCGTAAGGCGTTGCCGCAGTTCCAGAGCCGGAGTTTGAATCTATTGTATTTGTTAAAAGGACTATTCCAGATTGTTCTACTGTCGCTGGAAGAGCATTGAACTGTAAGGGTGTGGTATAGCCAGAGGGTGTCTGTAAGACAAGACCTGTCCCAGCAGTATAAGGGTTTGTGCTGAGCTTAAATATCCCTGAGCCACGGTCTTCAATTAGCTCTACCTTGATTGTATCGTCAGCAGGAACAATTCCTAAGCCTGAGCCAGTTGTTATTTGTATGTTGTCTCCCACACCACTAGATGTAAGAGTGAAGTCTGTGCCAACAGGAGTCGGAACGCTAATTGTTACTATACCTGAACCGTTACCTCCGTCGGAAAGGCTAGTTACTACATTCTCTCCGCCTTGGAATACAATGCCTGAACCAGCCCTAATACCTATATGCCCAATACCAGAAGGAGGAGCCGATATATTAAAGAGACTACCTGCGTCATCAGCGGTGTCTGTGGCGACTACTACATCTCCCCAGTATAAAGAGCCTTCTACATTGTACAAGGTGTTTATTGTATTGCCAGAGGATGGGGCTAAAGATTGCTCAATTACAAGTCCGCTACCTGCATTAAGACCAGAGGCTCTAACATCGCCTTCAAATATAGCTCTGTATTTGCTGTCATAATTTGTGTCTCCTACCTGAAGGTTTCCATTATCATCTAACAGAACCATTCTTGCAGCAGGAGCTGTATTGTATACTGTTTTTGAACCTGCGCTAAAGTCAACTTTTGAGTATGCGCCTAAACTTCCATTGCTGCTAGAAAACACAGTAACTCTAGAAAGAGTTGGTGCTGCGCCAGTGGCTGGGTATAGAGGGTGCCCAGAAGCCAAGATACCATAACCTATCTCCCATTCAGGTTGTGTCTGATGAACTATTGCATAGTAAGTGCCAGAACCATTTCCTACGCCAGAAGAAAAGGTTACAAAGCCAGAAGGTGTTACGTTATTAAGCTCTATATTGGCAGTACCAATACTCGTCGTAACTTCTAATATCCTATCATTTATTTGTATAGCCATGGTGTGGTCCTTGAAAATCCATAAATAAAAAGGGGAGTGGCAGCAACACGAAGTGCGACCACCAACTCCCCAATTTTTAAACCTCTACAGGCTTAGAGAGAACCAAGCAGAACCCGACGATTGTCGAGGACGGCAAATCCTTGCTCGGCCCAGCCGTACCATCCAGCGCGTTTCTGACGATGAAGGTTATCATCTTCAAAAATCTGGACTTCTTGACGAACTGGCATTACGAACGAATCGTTGCGGCTTAAGTCAACACCAACAACAAGTTCAGTATCCCCAGAAGGAAGAGAACCACCAAGTTCATTCGAGTAGAACTTCTGATACTCTTGGCCTTCACCAAGTTCATCAAGGTCATGAAGGTTTACGCTGAATACTCGGTTGATAGCACCATCTTCAGCAACGTAAATCTCACGGCGAGTAACCTCGTCCACTTGGTCAACACCCCAGTTGCGGATGTCTTCCATAGCTTCAGGACTAACGTAGAGGTCAGTTAATCTGCCACGATTGAGTGAGCTGGAGTTTCCTCCACCGTTTCTTCGCATGACAGTCTTCATCAAACTTACCAAACGCTTGCTGAACTGACCAGCAGAAGCATCACTATCGAAGACGATGATATTACGGTCGACACCAGCACTTAAGATGGTGTGCCATCCGTCGTCATTCATCTTCTTGGTAAATTGAGCTTCCATAACTTCCATAGCACGACCAACAACATCCCAACGGGCGTCACGAGCGTACTTGAGGAGGTAATCAATGGATGCACCAATGTCATAAGTTGGGACGATAACGTAATCGCCTTCAACGTGACGTTCTGGAATACGTCCATGATTAGGAATAGTATAAGCGACAAAATCTTTCTCAGAACCGGGAGAAATGAAATCTAATGGGAACTCAGTTGCAGCTCCTGCTTCCATTCTGATTGGTTCAAAGATATTGTTTAGGATGTCGCCAGAGAGCAAACCTTTTCTCAAAGGTGTCTCAAGAGCCTTTGCAAGCTCGGCTGTTGCAGCTAGTGCAACTTCTTTGCTATGAGAACCAGAATCACGGAGAATCTGATTCATCTCAGCAGTCGGCGTAAATACTTGATTAGCCATTTTTAAATCTCCTTAATTAGGATTCTTAAGCAATGTCGATGTAAACTTTGGCGTAACCATCAGCGTCTTCAGTGCTAAGGAATCTACCAACTAACTGGTCTTGCGCTTTAATAGCAACATGCGCTTGCTGCGGTGTGCTACCTTCTGCGTATGGGTTAGTGGTAGAAAGCAAGCCTGAAGAAGCGTAGTATGCTGGAGCACCAACAGTAGGCTTCGAGTTTACTTCGAGTTTATTAGTAACAACATAACCTTGCTTAAGCAGGGTTACTTTGCCGCCCTTCTGAACTTCATCCTGATGTTGGTTCAAGTGCTGACGAGTAAGGTCGATATTGACAACGTCGTTCAGCAAAAGACCTGCAGGATAACTTCCAGAAGCAGTCGTTGGAATAGCAACAAGAGCATTGCTATCGTCCATAGCTGCACCGGAACCGGCTGTGCTATGAGTAACGATGATGCCGCGCTCAGCAACTTCATTCATAAAGAACGAAATGTCTGTTACCACTTCATGTCTATCTGGTTTAAGAGCCATTATATAGTCTCCTTTAAAACTAATTTACTTTAAGGTATTTGTTAGCAATTAAATCACTGAGTGCTGCTCTGGTAGACTCAAATTCATCTTCTGAACCTTCGTCATTTGCAGAAAGAGCAACTTCATCAGAAGCTTCCACTTCGTCAAAAATTTCTTCTTCTGCGGCTGCTTCAGCGTCGTCCTGCGTAATATCGTCTTCTTCTAAAGAATTCATGGAACGCTTAGGCATACTTGGACTACTTGGACTCATAGCCTCGCCTTCCTTCTTCTTCTTTTTGTCCAAAGCTTCTTTCAATGCCGGAGGCATGTTAGCCTCTTCTTTCTTAGCAGCTTCTTCCTTTATCGCTTCTTCTTTCTTCTCCTTTTTGTCCTTTTTGTCTTTAGGAGCAACCATAAGAGCGATAGCTTCAAACTGGTCGTCGGAAAGTTCAGCGAACTTCTCTACGGCAGCTTCAGCTTCTTCAGTTTCAAGACCAGCTTCGACTAACTGCGAAATGCGGCTAGCACGAACTTTTTCAGCTTCAATCTGAGCCAGTTGTGCATCGAGTTCGGCTTTTGCCTGCTCAACTTCAACTAACTTAGCTTCAGCTTCTTCAAGTTTGGTCTTAGTCTCAGTAAGTTCAGTAGCAAGAGCTTCTGATTCCGTTACTTGAGCTTCGATTGTTTCGTCTTTTTCAGCAATTGTTACTTGCAACTCAGCAATCTTAGCGTCATATTCTTTAGCACCTGCTTCTGTAAGCTGTGCTTCAAGTTGTTTCTTCTCTTCCGAGAGAGTATTAACGGAGGCCTTCAGCTCAGATACTTGATTTTTATAAAAATCGAGATTGTCAGCCATTTCTGTCTCCTCTTTTGATAAAACAGATTGTTGCGCGGCCTGCGAAGATTCAAAGATTGCTAAGCTTCCTTCAGTCGGCGCAACGAAAGGGTTATACTTGTCGAAAATAATACTAGATGGATTGGCGGGCTTATCAACTAAGCCGTGCCCACAAAATGCAATATTCTTTAACATTCTACCAATTTTAAATCCCTGATAAACACCAGTGCCTCCATAAGCTCTTAAATGCTTTGTGAGGAATGCGCTCTCTTCATTTCTACCAAGGGTTCGCATCTGACCTGAGTCCGATGCTAGAGCATAGTCAAAGTCTGTGAATAAACACTCCATTGAAACAAATTTTTTACCAGCTTCTATCTGCTCAATTAATTCTTTAGTTCTAGCAATTAATTTTGGGTCTGTCCAATGTTTATACATAACAGAACTTGTTACTATATGGTAGGTATCTGGAAGTTCTTCTTCAGAAGTTTCATCTGGTATAATTTCACCAGAATTGTTTATAATCCAGTTACCAGTTATATGTCCAATAATATCGTGTTCGTCGTGCTCAATATTAAAAGGCTTATCCTCTGGAGTACTGCGCGCGGCCCAAACCTCAGACTTATTAAATACATCATCATTTCTGTTCCAGCATGTTGTTACAAGAACTGAGTCTACGTAATAAAGGTCTTTCTGACCCTTGTTGCTTGAAGCCTCAGATTTCAACGATGCCTCTATTCTAGATTTTTCGTCTTCGGTTGGGTTAGCGATACTTAGAGGGCAAGCGTATGCAATAGAAGCATTCGCCTGCACCATTTCTGATATGCCGTCCTCAATTTCTTTTGCGTATATTTTAATCATACTTTATTATACCTCGTTGACTTATTAAAGTATACACCAGAGGTTATAAAAATGGTATTTTAAGCTGACTTATGTTCCGAGTATATAAGAGCTTGCATCGCTCTAGATTCGTCAACAGTTGGCTTCCTTCCAATTTCTTTTACAAATTCTGCCAACCAATTGTTATAAGAGTTTGATATTTGCGATGGCAAACCTTTAGAAAGTGCTGTTTGAATGTTCTCTGTTGATATCTCAGATAAAGAAGCAAGATTGTATAGTATTCCAAACTTTATAGCCTCTGCTTCTTCAGATTGAATGCTACTAAGACTTCTAAAATCTTTTTTCTGATACATATCGAGCAACATCGGATTTACTATTTTAGATATTTGTTCTTGAGCTATCTTTGCTTTTGCCTGAGTTAAGGCTTTCGTTATTGGGTTGACAGTCCTAGACTCTCTTGGTTCAGTGTCTCTGGAGTTTTGAGGCCTTCCTTCATTAGGAGTTCCGGGTAAATTTTCTTTTTCAGGGCCGGATTTCTTTTTAGTTTGAGACTGTCTCATTTCTAAGGCATTCTTTTGGCCGTCGATTTTTTCTTCAAGCTCTAAACCAACTTCTCCGGGTGTCGCTATTCCAGTTTGAAGAGCAATCTTTTTAAGACCAAGTTCTCCGTTCGCATCGTGGTAAGGACTTGCTTTCTCTGGTCTTCTGCCGGAGTCTCTATCTCTGTCCTCTCGTAAAATTCTAAGTCTTTCCATATCAGGGTTGTCGCCAAACTTTCTTTGTAATGTTTCTTCACTAATAAGATTTCTATCGGCCATCTGTATAAGAAGAGACTTCTCAGAGTCTTCATTCGTAAGAGTCATTTTATCGAACTCTACTTGGGCAGGAAATCTAAAGCCCATAGCTTTTTGGACTTCAGCTATCTCTTTATTCCAGAAAGACATTAATACAGAGCGCCCATACTCAAGTCTTTCTACTAAAGTCTTAAGAGACATAAAGTTATTGGTGAAGCTACCGCTACTGCCAGATATTCCTGTTAAAGATGGAGGAATACCTAATCCAGCATATATAGAATTTAAAGTAGGCATATATTTTTCTTGACCTAAGAACTGATGTACAGATGTCTTAGATTCAAGTAACTCAATATCAGGACCCCATACTAAGTCAGTCGTACCACCTCCAACGTGGTTCTCCAATATATTGGCTAGCTTGGATGCTGCAGCTGGTGTTGGAGCAATTTTGTGGTCGAGATTACCTAGTTTAAAAATTCTGATATTTGAGATGGCTCCATCAAGAGCGGCAACATCGGCAAGCTTCAATTTTTCAAGGAGCATGACATCATCCATAATTGCATAAATCATTGGATGTGCCCAGTTTTGCCAATCGTCCTTCTTATAATGGAATACTAAAGTTTTATCAGCAGGAAGAGGAAATGGCTTCCCAGAGTTTGCAGCAGCTTTGATGTCGTCGGGCAATTCTCTTACAAGTTTTTTCTCTGCTTCATTTTTAGGAGAGTTTATAATTCTTTTTAGCTTAGGAGGTAGCTTTATCGCATATGTAGGAGTGCCTACAAAAGAAGCTAGCTCTCCTCCTATAGTATGAACAGTAGACGGGTCTAAAAATATATATCTCCAAGGTATCTCTTTTCTGGGGACATTTAGGAATGTCATCTGTGCTTCAGGCGCAGCTTGAGACTTAAATAACTCTTTCTGGCCTTTTGCGTTTATCTTTGCTGTTTGCTTTCTTATAACAACATTGCCCGTTCTGTATAAATTATTAAGAAATCTTTCAGAGCGCTCTCTACCGCTTATCCTAGAAAACCAGTTTCTATAAAATTTTTCTATTCTTTTATTTGGATGAACAAGTCTGATTCCTTGGGTAGCAAAATCTCCCATAAGGTCAATGATATTTCTTATCAAGCCAACTCTTTGATAGGCAGAGTTTGCAGCTCGTATAATCCCAGAATGCTTTCCGGGGACAGCCTCTGCCGGTCTAAACTGCTCGTAATCTCTCCTTGTAAGACCCGGCTTACCAGAGACATTGGTGTCTAAGTCTTTGTAGCTACGCCATCTATTTGCGGTGGCGACACCTCCTCTGTCTACTATGCGATATTCATCTATCGCTGTAGCAGATTCTCTAAGAGCTTCTACTCTGTCCTCTTCTCCTCCCCATGTAACAAAAGCTCGCTCTTGATTTGAATCGTTGGAAAGGTCTTCCGCACTTGAGTATTTTCTCTTAGTCATCTTGATGCCTCGTGTAATTATATTGCATTACAAATGTAATCATATTGTATAATACACCTGATAGCCAGAATATTAAAGTTTAATAACTTCTAGACCTGAGTCAGATTCTAAAAGGTTGAGTCTTTGGCGATTTTGGTTTATTAGATTTAATAAGATATCTAGTTTACGCATGTTTTCTAGAGGCACTGAACGTATATCTCTAACATCGTTTTTTATTTGCTCAAACATTTCTTCTCTGATATCGTAATGAATTCTTTCCTTAAAATTTGTGTTATCTATCATGTGTTGATAAACATCACTCTCTGTCGGTCCATTCATTTGGGCAAGATATAACGTAAATGATATAACTCCGGCTGTATATACAGCTAAGGATAAGAAGTATTTTAGATTAGTCATCTTCTACTGACTCCTCTACATATGTTCTGATTTACTCCTTGTGTATACCACTCTGGACCATTGTACATTTGACCACCTCTATCTCTATCTATCATTCCGGTGGTTCCACCTACCATATTATATTTAGGTGGTTCAGGAGCTCTAATCAGTGTTCTGGCTATCATGTTCGCTATCAATAGAGCACTATAGCGGTCCTTTCTCAATCTACCCTTTCTTCCGTTGGCCATCTTGACCTCTGGCGTATCCCATTTGTCTCTTCCACTAATACTTGTTTTCGTCATGACTATTGTGCAAAGTTCATCTTTAAGTTCTTCTATTTCCATTACACAGTCTTCTAGAGAGTCGTACAACCGAGTCTTGTCTCCCCCCTGTATGGCTCTCTTGTCGTCTTCGATAGCAAGGCCGATAGTAACTGGGTCGAATCTTGGGAACAATAACACTCTATCCTCAAAGTCCTTTCTTAGTCCGTGATTTGCTCCTGCCGTCCAATCGGCCTTCGCGAATTGTACCAATTCCAAGATGTGGAGACCAGCTTCTACATCAGTATCTTTTTCTTTCTTAGGGTCTATAGTAGGCCATAACAAATGTTCTCCGGGCTGCAATTTGTCTGGGTCGTGAAGAGCTTCTTCAATTGCAACACCGCCTCCTTGCTTATCAATACCTATAACCTCAGCAGGAAAGACTTTCATTAGGTTTCTAATCTTACGGGCACAATAATGATAGAAGTCATGTTCAATATCTAGATTTGCTTTCTTGGCCTCTTTTATTCTTTTCTTAAACTCTGTTCTGTTGGTAGACCAGCCATAAACAATTCTAGAGTGGTCTTGATGTAGCTCGATTACGATAATACTAAAATTATCTTGCTCGGAAGCAGGGTCAATTCCGTAAACATATTTTCTACCGCTAGAACCTCTAGTAACTGGGTCAAACCATACATCTCCAGACGGAAGCTGAACTGGCTTTTGGTCGCTAGTGACACACCTTTCTATTAAGCTTCTCTTAAAGAAACCTTCGCTGTCAGTTGTAAATACTGCTCCATACTCCATTTGGTATATACCATTATGGACAGTTGCCTTAGCTCTTGTGACGTTCTTGTCATCCATGAAGCCTCTAGGTATCAGTTCATATGGGATTCTAATGATAGAGTAGTCTCTCCAGTCAAAACTTGGAGGAACTTCGCCATTAAAAATTTCAGCCAGTTTTCTTTCTTCGCCCTTGCTTGAAATTATCTTATGGTATCTCTTCCAGTATTCAGCGAAGTGGTTGAAGTCATAGTATGCTGTACCTGAGAGTATAGCTTGGTTAGAACCTTTCTCTTGAAATTTGTTTTCTAAGTCTGGAGTCCATAAGCCTTCTTCTTGCAGCTTTTTCTTTTTGGCTGCAGCTTTAACATTTTCAATAGGGGATGCTGAAACAGCGGCAAAACCAGAGACGACAGTCTCATAGATATCTGGAGGAATAGAAGCAAATTCATCAGCAATAATTGTGTGAGCACGCAAACCACGAATCTTAGTACCGTCACCGAGAGGAACGGCGATAGCCCAGCTATCATTGATTCTCATGGTACATCTATCTGTGTCTCTTCTTGGTCCGCTATTTGTATCACATATACTTCTTAAGATAGGAGAATCTCTCCATATTGTTTCCATGTATTCAAATATAACCTTAGACTGTCTAAAAGCAGCACCGACTATGACAACCTTTGTTCCCGGAATCAACGCACACTTTAACATAGCATATAAAGATAGCATGAAAGATTTACCGAAACCACGACTTGCAACAAACATAGGGAAAGGTCTTTGCCACAGCTCTTTCAAGACAGCTATTTGAATTGGCAGCAGCTCTACGTTTAACAAAATCTTGGCAGCAAAACCAAGATACTTTGGGTTCCTCATCAGCTTCAAAAGATGTAAGTCTGGCCGTTTGATTTCTTCCGGGCTTCTGTCAAACAGAGGATTGCTTAAATCCATTGACTCTATATCAAAACCAAGCCAAGCATTGTTGGCCGAGTCTACAATCTGTTTATTACTCATTAGCTTCTCTCTCGACGACCCTCTTCATGATGCTGCTAGTCATGTGCCAAGCAGAGGTCTTATCCCCACAAGGTAGAACATGTATATCATATTCAGTTTGGTATTCAGCTAATTTTTTTAGAATGAAATTACCTTTAATTCTAATCTTAGACCATTTGGCTTTAGGTATATCGGAACCATGCGGGAAGGACATAATGTCATTTATACTGAACTCTAAAATAAGAAACTTATATTTAAAGTCTCTCATTCGCTCTAGTTCTCTATCAAATCTTTTATCGACTATATTATTTGCTAGCTCAGAGACACTGCCTTTTCTTTCTATGCACAACACATCTTCTAAACCCTCTACGGAGTAATCTCCTGTATCAAGTTTTTTATCAACCATGCCTTGACAGTAGTTGCTTTCTTTGAAGTACCAACCATCTCTTTCTCTAGTGTCTTTAATTACTAGAAATTTATTCATCTTCTATAGATTTCCTTAGTAGTATGTTAAAGAAGAACTTTTCATAATATTCTTCCTTACTGTGTACTTTTTTATGACAAGACCAACATAAAGTTATACCATTGCCAACAGAAAATCTTAACATAGGATTATTTGCCCATGTCTTTATATGGTGAGCATTAAGTCTCTTTTTAGAGTTACAACCCGGCCATTGGCACTGGTGTCCATCTCTTTCATACACCTGAGAGCGCCATTTTTTGTAAATTGGGTCGTCAAAGTTTCTATTCACTTGATAGCTTTTCTATATCTGATTGAACCATTTTTGTAGCCAAGTCATCAAAAGAAATATCTCTAGTCCAGCTAAGAACATTATTCGCCTTGTCCGGTTTTCCAAGTAAATAGTCAACTTCAGCAGGTCTAAAGAACTTAGGATTTATTACCACATATTTAGACCAGTCTTCGATTCCGATAGCGTTAAAAGCAGCGTCTAAAAATTCTCTGACACTGTGGGTAGAACCTGTCGCTAGAACATAGTCAGATGGCTCATCCTCTTGCACCATCAGCCACATACCCCGAACATAATCAGCAGCATGACCCCAATCTCTGCGAGAGTCTAGGTTACCAAGCTCAAGGTGTTTTAATTCAATCTCTTGGCCATCAGAGTCTTGCCAGAATAAAACCTCTCTTCGATGGCTGCTGCTAATATCACTGTCGGAAAGACTATACTTGTCCATCAGGCATTTAAGCTTTGCGACATACTTAGTTATCTTTCTGGTAACAAAGTTCTCTCCTCGTCTTTCACTTTCGTGATTGAATAGGATACCACATGTAGCATGAATTCCATAAGATTCTCGATAAGTGTGAACTAAGTTGTGAGCAGCAACTTTTGCTACAGCGTAAGGTGAACGAGGCGCAAGGGCAGTCTCTTCGTCTTGGTATTTGAACCCATCTTCCTCTGTGTAGTTGTCTCCAAACATTTCGCTAGTAGAGGCTTGATAGAATCGTGTCTTAGGACTTCTACATCTAATAGCTTCCAGAATATTCAAAGGGCCAACAGCGTTGATAAGGAAGGTTGCTTGTGGCTGCTGAAAAGAGACACCAACATGACTTTGTGCTGCCAAATTGTAACACTCGTCAGGTCTTAGCTCATCTATGATTGAATACACAGAGCCAGAGTCCGCAACATCGCCGCACATCAACTGAAAGTTTGGGTTGTCTAAAACGCCTTGCAGTCTTTCTGTTGTATCTACACTGGAACGCCTATAGACACCTATAACCTTGTAATCCTTGCCCAACAAAAACTCAGACAGGTATGAACCGTCCTGACCAGTTACTCCGAAAATTAACGCTGTCCTCATTCGTCATCTTCCTTATCTAAAACTATTTCTGGCGTCATAAACGGCCTGTCTACTCCACCGTCTTCATAAGTGTGGTATTCTGAAAGGTCATCAATTGCCTTCTCAGCAGAGATGCCCATAATTTCCATGTCGAGACCTTCTCTTTCTCTGACTGCTTCGTCCTCAAGCATTCTAATAAGACCAACCCAACTGGTCTTACCGTCTTCTATCCTCTTAAGCCTCTGGTCTCTGGTAGCTTTAAGGTCTTTAGCCAAATCCTTATACTCTCTAGAAAGTTTAGTATATTCGGTTGTATGGCTGCTCTGGGCAGAACGAGACAGCGCAAGCTGCTGTTCTATGTTCATGATACGCTCTGAGTTACGTTCTCCTAGAGGTTTTACATATTCCTCACGTACGAGCTCATCTAATCTATCTATGTCTTCTAGAGACCGTTTTCGTTCAACGAGACTTCTGTTCATCAAGATTTCTGTAGTGATAAGCTGTTTAATTTGCAGCTCTTCTGTGGGAAGTACATCTTCTCTGAATTGCTTGATTAACTTTATCCAAGTGGCTTGGAAGTAAGGTATCTCCCTTTCTGTGAACTGACGTAATATTTCTGGCCAGTATTCTCTTGCAGTAAGCTTATTCCTGAGAGATACGTCATCGTACTCCTCGGGGCTCATATCCTTGTGTGCTAAGTTCAGCTGGTCGAGTATCTTCTTAACTGTCTTAGGGTTTCTATCTAAATAAGAAGCCAGCTCATCAACACTCTTGCTGCCGGAGTTCTGTTTGATAAAGTTTATTTCTTCTTCGCTAAACTTACCTCTTTTACCCATCTAGCTTGTGCTCCTTTATGATTTCAGCTATTTCTTTTTTAACAGCGTCTCTTCTTGGCTTAGGTAGCTTAAGACCATTCTTAAATCTTATATAATCTAGCCTAATATCTAAGGATATATTTTTATCTATAACTTTTATAACTTCTTCGTCTATAATATTAGACAACTCAGATTTAGATTTGCTCAAAAAAGATTCTGAGCCTGAAGTCATATCGGACATCTTTACGGGAGACATAAGATTCTTCTTTCTACTATTTCTATTAAACCAGCTTGAAAATGAAGTACACTCTGATTTGTCACTAAACTCAGTGCATTCATTATTCGACTTTGACCTAGAAGGGTCATAGAAAGGGCAGGAAAAGCATGGTTTGTCTGGGCGTTCAAAATTATCACGTTTATAATTAAACAGCCTATTTCTTACATGCGTCCATAGGAAATTTTCCAGAGGTCTTTTCTCATCATAGCTGTCAAGACCTTCAAGGGCAAACAGAGTAGCCTGCTGCTTCATGTCCTCAACGCCATGGTAGCCAAACTTAAACTTATAACAAAGCTTGTTAGCTATCTTCTCTATCGTCTCTAGAACTTCCTCCTCCGTCATGTTCTTGGGTAACTTCATGTTGTTCCAGTAGGGATGCTATAGATTTAGTGCCGTCTTCTAACTTTAGCTCTTGTTCGACTTGCTTCTGGAGTTCTTCGCTGGCTTTAGTATGTAAAACAGAGTTTGCAATTTTTTTCGTGTTCATAAAAGTTCCTTTTCGGTGTACAAAAGTGGTAACAAAAGCTATAATATATTATACACGAATAAGTGGTAAATTGCCATCTTTAGGAGGAACAAAGATGAACAAGGTCTGGAAAAAGGACGAAAAAGATTTTATCAGGGATAACGCTGGGATTATGACAGATAAAGTCCTTGCTATAAAACTGACACAAATAACAGGTAGGAATGTTACCCTGCAGGCAGTTAGAAAACAACGACAGGCAATGGGAATAAGCAAAAAGCCCGGACGAGGCATATGCGGGATAGTAGAACCTAAAGAATCAGACGAATAGGTTTTGCAAAGTTAATAGGCATATACAGTACTTTCACAGAAGAGTTTTAGACTTATGGACTGGAAAAAGATACACGATACTTCTACGGTGGTAGATTGGCATAATCATGCTGCTCTTAAGAGGAGTTTGTTTAATAGGAACTTAGGAAGTAAGAAGAAAAAATTCTTGTCTGGCTTGTATGAGCGCGTTACTTGGCCTCTATCTAAAAGGAATACGTTTCCCCAGATGGAAGAGGGCGGGATGGACGTTATTCTATCTACAAACTATATTCCTGAGCAAGAATGGGAGGAAGATATAACAATAATTAGATTGCTTGTATCTTTATACTCTGAGCTGCGTCAGAACATATTTGACCCTACATACTTCAACGCAACATTAAATATGATGAATGCGATGGAAGATGAGATTAAAAAATACAATGATTCTAAATGTAAGAAGGCGAAGGAGATAAAGCTCGCCATTACTCCCGAGGAGCTAAAAACTAACCTAGAAGACAAAAGTATTATAAATATAGTACACTCGGTCGAAGGAGCGCATTCTCTACATGGAGAACTCTGTGGTAAAAAGATTGACCCAGAAAAAGAGTATGATGACCACATTCTAGACGAGATGCTAGATAACCTAGATGAGTTGCACAGAAGGGGATGTGCCTATCTGACTCTGGCCCACTTCTATCCTAATCATGTGTCATACCCTATATTCCCATATCCTGAAAAGTCTGTGCCTAAAAGCAAATGGAAAGAAATGTATGGCCGCTGGGATATGACGAAGGGACTGACTCCAGAAGGGGAGGAAATTGTCCGTAGGATGCTGGAGATAGGGATGTTGATAGATATTACCCATTCTACGCCAAATGGACGTAAAAGGGTGTATGAAATAGTTGAAGAAGTTGGTGCTACAGAATGTCTGATAGCAAGTCATACGGGTTGTTACGAAATTAACAGAGACCCTATGAATTTAGAAGATTGGGAAATAAGATGGTTCGCAGACCACGGCTGTGTGGCTGGGATTATATTGATGTCATATTGGCTGTCACCGATAGATAGCGGCATGGCCTTGAAGTATGTTGAAGAAAGCATACATCATATAACAAAAATAGCTGGACACGACGTAGCTAGTATAGGAACTGACTTGGATGGCTTCACTGACCCTCCAGACGAAATTGTGTCAATTGACCAGATGCCTAGGCTTACAAAGTATTTAGCTGCAACAAATCACTACAAAGAAGAACATCTACAAAAGATACTTGGCGAAAACGCACTGAGACTTTTGTTAAACGGCTGGAGAAACAATAATGAGATATAGAGAGCATATACAGAATCACTTTTGTGAAACAGGATTTACAGAAGAGCTTACAGAAGCAAACTTTGTCATTCCTGCAGAAGAAGACTATATTGACTTTGGGGAAGAAACTGAAGAGTGGGATATCGCTGCTGAAAGACCCGGCCTATGGGAAAACATCAGACGAAAGAAACAAAGAGAGGGAGATAAATATCGACCTGCTAAGCCGGGCGACCCAGATAGACCTACTCAAGAGCAGCTAAAAAGAGCACAGTCTGACAAACGTGACCCTCGTAGAACACCCGCTCCTCCAAAGGATAGAAAGAAGGGCTCTAAAAAGAATAAGCCAGATAGCGCAAAAGACCCTAGTGGTAAGATTAAGTTTAGCAAAGAAGTTACTCAGCAGCTATCTAACAAAGTGAAAGAGCATAATTCTAAGGGTAAGGGGTCAAAAGCCACCCTTGGAGCTCTGAAAGCAGTCTACAGAAGAGGCGCAGGTGCATACTCAACAAGCCATGCTCCAAAAATGAGCCGTCACGGATGGGCAATAGCAAGAGTAAACGCATTCTTGTACCTTCTTAAAAATGGTCGTCCTAAAAACGCAGCTTACAAGCAAGACAACGACCTTTTGCCTGCAGGACATCCTAAGAAGTCGTCTAAGGGTGAGATGTCTCCAAAGCAGAAAGAGGCTCTTGATAGAAACAAAGATGGCAAAATCAGTAAAGAAGATTTTGAAATGCTTCGTAAGAAAAAGTCTGAAGGTGGTTATAAATACGAAAATCCTAAGACAGGCGAAGTATTTACCTACACAAGAAAAGGTACATACAAAAAAGACGGAACTAACCTTATATACAAAGGAAAAGCCGCAGAGTACCAAGGAAGAAAGGTACAGTTGAACAAGCCTTTTAGAACTCCTGATGGACCAAAGAAATCTTCGGTGTATGTTAAGAATGAAAAAGGCAATGTTGTAAAGGTCAACTTCGGAGACCCTAACATGGAAATCAAAAAAGATAATCCAGCTAGACGTAAGAGTTTCCGAGCTAGACACAACTGTGATAATCCCGGACCAAAGTGGAAAGCACGATACTGGTCCTGTAGAGCTTGGTAAAATGAATAAGTTTTTAGAAGAACTATCGAGACGGACCGCCATAGACTCCATGCGTTATGTTGATGCGCCCCCCAAGAGGCATGTTGCAGTCATGGCGCGTCCGACTCCATCTATACAATTGAAAGATAGAGATATAAAGCTTCCTGCTCCGCCTGACAATAGCTGTGAGGAAACGAGAGATGAGTTGAAGTTTCTAGAAAAATTGACGAGCAACGTCACACCTGAGCAGACCAAGCTCATAAAACTAGCCGATGATAATATGATAACAGATATTTTCATGGTAGATTATGATTGGCCTGACAAAGACCAAATAGTAGCTCAGCTTGAAGACCTTAACAAGCAGATAAATACTATCACTATGAAACAGAAGTACAAATTTAATAGACCTCGCCCTGAGCAGTTAGCTAAAGAGTATGGTTATAATATAAAAGTATTTCCTTCATCTACTACAAAAACTCCCGCTTACCCTAGCGGACACACGACACTGGCATATGTAATAGCATATATCAGTTCAGATATGAACCCATCCAATAGAGACAAAGATTTGGAAAAAGCAAATCAAGTTGCCCTTTCTAGAATGTTAATGGGTGTTCACTATCCTAGCGATAATGAAGCATCTATAAGCTTGGCTAAACAAATTTATTCTTCAATAAAAACAGAATGGTTCAAAGATGAAGTATAGTGAATACGTAAAAAACTATTTGGCTCAAAAGAACTTGCCAGAAAAACTAAAACCAAAAGCGGAAGAGAAGAAGGATGATAAAAAAGGAGATAGCAAGTCTAATTGATTCTGCTGTCTACTTATTTATGGTCTACTTCTTAGGATACATATTAGGTTATGCGTTTATACGCATACTATATAGTTTAGGATTACTAAATTGGTTATTATAGCAGGACCATGCGTAATAGAGTCAGAAGACTGTGTTATGCAAATAGCTGGCGCTCTTAAAGACATTAGCACTAGGATAGGCCATGAGATAATCTTCAAGGCGTCCTTTGATAAGGCTAATCGGTCTAGTCATCTCTCTTATCGTGGGCTAGGCGTAGATAGAGGTCTAAAAATTCTAGATGATGTGAGAAAAAAGTATAATGTTAAGACTTTAACAGATATACATATCCCCCAACAGGCTGCTTTAGCTAGTAAAAGCACAGATGTCCTACAGATTCCTGCATTTTTATCACGCCAGACAGATATGCTCTCTGCTGCTGCTAGCACAGATTGTATTGTGAATGTGAAAAAGGCACAATTCATGTCGGCTGAGGATATGACAAACGTTGTAAATAAATTAAAGCACTACAAAGCCAAAGAAATATGGCTGACCGAAAGGGGAACGACGTTTGGTTACAACAGACTTGTAGTAGATTATACAGGGATGTTGATTATGCAAAAGCTAGGTTGTCCTGTTATCTTTGATGCGACACATAGTGTCCAGTGTCCCGGAGGTATGGGGACGAGCAGCGGAGGAAATAGAGAGTTTGTTGAGCCGTTGGCAAAAGCTGCGGCAGCTATAGGCGTCGATGGCTTCTTCTTCGAGACGCACCCTAACCCTGATAAGGCCCTGAGCGACGGACCTAATATGGTGCCGCTGGAAGAGTTTGAGGGGATGTTGAAGAGAGTGTTATCTAAATCCTAATAGAATGGTTTAGGTAATACATTTTGTTTGTCGCTGTGAATTGCGTATGAACCACCTGCAGTCTGGAGCGACTCAGGCGCAGATTTGACTTATAGATAAAAAGGGTACGGAGTTCTAACACTGGCGCAGGGGCGCCAAGCCCTTAATGAGACTGTGTCTCAATAGCAGCTCAAAAAAAAGAT
>TARA_A100001201_G_scaffold44392_1_pt1 | contig 20130 bp, 43 predicted proteins | sample TARA_A100001201 | Tara Oceans TARA_A100001201 (sample SAMEA2619872) | marine metagenome | biome: marine biome (ENVO:00000447); feature: surface water layer (ENVO:00002042); material: "saline water (ENVO:00002010), including plankton (ENVO:xxxxxxxx)" | depth 5 m | reverse complement strand
CCGTCCCCTCTTTTGTTAAGTATCTGAAATAGTTCTGTTGCAATAGAAAGTCCTTCTTCAACTGATACCTCCCGTAGTTTCTTTTTAATTAAAGGATTAGAATCCTTAAGACAATTAATTACTTTTCTCAACCTTACTCCTGTAAAGTTTAGCGTCCTTTTCATCACGAGCTAAAAACTTAGTCCCATCTTTAAGTTCAAAAGTTTTGTAGTTGTCAAACTGACCTTTAGTTTTTTTCTTTGGCATTGTAACCTCTATATTTTATGATTAAGAAAATCTTTTTGTTTTTGTACAGCCTTCTTTAGTGCCTGTTTCTTTTCATTGTGCCTATCCAAAAGAATCTGTTCCTTAGTTCTACGTTTGGTTTTTTTCTTCTTGACAGGTTTAACCTTAGTGGGTGGTAAAGTACCTTTTAATTTAGGTTGTTCTTTACCCTTGTGATAAACAGTTCCATCCTTATCAACAAACTCATTCATGAAATGCCAACCTGATGGTCTACCCGTTGGTTGATATGAGGGTTTAGAAACATCAGGAAACTTCTTGTGAAGTAATCCAGTTAAGGCCCTACTACCAATGACCTCTTTACAATCCGTACTAACATTCTTTACAGGTTCACCTGTAATTTTACAATCCATGTATGCTACTCCATCTATGAAGTAACCACCATTTTTTTCGAATGTTGTTTCTTTCATTATAACTCCTTTTATTTAAGCTTCACCGACAGAACCAGATTTGATTCCCTCAGCGAAGAGTTTATGTAGGATATCATCCTCGATATCCCTATTTACTTTACTAAATAATTTATCCATCTTCATGTCATGTTCAATGATTTCATCAATGAGCATACTTACCAATGGTTGGGTCTCCCCATCACATAGTTGTTCTATCTCTTCTAATCGGTGTACTATATCTCTAAGATTCATTTTATTTCCTTTAAGTTTGAGTGCAGGACAGGATTCGAACCTGCGAATAATGGATTTGCAATCCACCCCATTAGACCACTCTGGCACCTGCACGGCCACTGCGTTGTGAGAGTAATCTACCTTGTACTTCCTCAATATGTTTACAATACTTTTTTCTGAACTTATGTCTGAACTGAAATGCCTTACAATCACAAGCCCATTCCAATCGACTCCTATCAAATCTGATATCGTAGTCTTTACCAGATATCTTGTGGTGTTCCCATCCATAATCATCAATCATTACACCATCAAACTTATCTATTATGAAATCAATCAATTCTTGTCCTTTCATATAAGTAGTCCTTTATTTTTCAAAACGTTAAGCCTCTTGTCAAATCTTTTGTACATCTGATTTAGTGCCTTCCGTTGATTAACAGATAGAAACTTTTTTGTGTTTAGTTGATTATCAATACTATTTAGAAAGTCTTCGGTACGCCATCTGTAATGTTCTGTATACTGACATTTCCATAACATTTGTTTAATGAGTTCTAACTTGGTTCGAGACTCCGATAAAAACTTGAGTTGTTTTTCTCTGACCTTTGGGTCTTTCTGTACCTTAAGATGAACTGCATATCTCTTGACTATCTTAGTAATTGCATCATTCATCTTAGGTGTAATCCTTCTTTTGGGATTAGAAAGTGCCTTATACATATCCTCAACAAAAGGTCTAAAGGAACTATCTGCCTGTAGGTAATTAGTATCATTGACTATTACCTCGAATTGTTTTATACGTTTTTCTCTGAGTAAATTATCCAATTGTCTGCTCCATCTCACCCCACATTAGAAGACTACAATAAAGTATCTCATCACCTATAGTCCAATCCCTACCGAGGACTCCACAACCATCAAGTTCAGGAAAATTATCTTCCCAATAAATCTCACCAGTATCATGGTTGTATATCTGTTTAATGTGAAGTTCTTCATCAACCATATCCCAAACTACTGCAAAATCATCACACTCACTTCTATCGTAGTCGTTACAGAACTCTAACATTAGGTTATCAAATGTAACTTCTCTGAATGGTGGTTCTAATTCTTCAACACCAATCATATGATTTTTATTATAAATTGTTTCGTTTAACATTCAAATTTTCCCTTTTATTTATACCCAAAGCTAACAATAAAAGCGTATATGAGTCAAGCATTATTTTTACTTTTTTTAAACTTTTTTTTCATCTTCAAATATCGTGTATCTTCACGAGCTATTTTCCAATACGCTTTAAAGATATCACTTGATTCTAAAAACCTTTTTTCATTTCTATCAAATGGTAGAACTTTCCATTCTCCATTTTCTTGAGTCCATTTAGTACCACTACTATGATTATAGTATCTACGACTACGAGTAAATCCCATATGTAGATATTTCTTAGCCATATCAGCACCCACAAAATCACCATCTTCTAAATACTTAAAGAACTTATTGATAATTTGTAGTGCTGAAAATTGTGCCTTATCTGGTGTTTTAAATTTCCACAATGGATGTAATTCTGATTTGTAGGGTTCACAAGTTAACACACCTTGTTGTCCTCTACCTATTTCGTATAGATGTGGATTCTTACGATAATCAATATCTGATTTCCACTTATAATTCTTATGGTCAAAATCTACGTATGTAGGTTTTAACTTATTTTTCTTACCCATTTACGTAACCTCTTTGGTAACATTTGTTGTTCATTTACCATATCAACTAATTTTGATTTCATAGCCATACTTATCTTTTCGTCTTTGTACAACTCCATACAATAATCTAAAGTAGGATAATATCCCCACTTGTCATAATGGTCTTGTACTAACGTAGTACGTTCTTCTTCTGATAAGTAATTTACCTCAACTGATTTCCATACAACCTTACGTTTTGGTTTTGGATTGTATTTATCATGCCAGTATTTCTCTAACCACCTATCCCATGATTGGTCAGCATAAATACCTTTAGCAGTACGTGTACTACCAGTACTACGTCTGTCCATCTTCTTGAGATTATTAGATGCAGTTTTAGTTACTGGTTGTACATAACCACCTGTCTTGTGAGGATATACTTGGTGTGCAGAATATTTCTCGACTTCACTACATTCTACACACTCAGTATAACCTAAATGATATCTATAGTCATCTATAGTCTTTTCACATTTCTTACACTCCATTAGAAGTCACCATCAGCTACTTGAAATGTGGTAAGTCCAAGAGACCTCCAAAGTTTTACAACTCTATCTCTATCATCAACCACAAGAAAGACATCATTGATATCTACGTGTTTGTCCAACATATCTTTTTTCAAGACATCATCTGGAGTAAAGTGATTAGTTTTAGAATCCCTCATAACCAACTTATCAAATGGAACGTCATTCCACTCTAACCACTCAACGGTTCTATCAAACATTTTATCAGACCTGCCAGAAAGAATGACAATCTTGAATCCTTGTTGAGAAAACAATTGAGCCATTTTGATTACAGGCTCATTGGGTTTATCAAATGCTATATTAGCTGGATTGAAAAATTCATTCCAATTCATTTTACCATTTTTACCCATCTTAAGTGCATGGTCTCTCCGTCCATCTATAAGAGCGAGAGTTCCATCTAAGTCAAATATTATTGTGTTTTTCATAATGATAAGCTACTAAATAAATGCTATATGAGTCAAGCATTATTTTCACTTTTTTTAGGCAAAGAAAAAAGGGTTCGTTTGTTTTTTAAGTTTATAGTATAGTGGAAACTAAAAATCGGTGGAACCCTTTTTTCAAAACTTTGAAGAAATTAAGGGGATGTGAGTCTAGCGATTACTCACAACTTTCAGCTCAGATTTTTTTACCCTTGTACCTAATACCCATCAGTTACGATGATTCCAATTATAGATGGTTAGTTCTACGTCTTGGCGACTACAATGTCTGTACCATTACCTTATCTCTCTGAGATTAGATTATTCGGTCATAAAGTGGGATTTCGGTTTTACCCTTACCCACAACAAGGTCACAGAATCGCTTCTGTTTTATTTCTGAAAGTACCTTTGACGGTAGATGTCTCTACGAGACCGTTATACCTCTACAACATTTAGCAGAGTTCTCATACCACCACAGTTCGTCATTGATTGCCTTTTGGACTTCTGGTAAATCCAATATTCAGCCAATCCCATACAGAGTTAATTACTCTCCGTACTTTCTTCTTCTTCAAATTGTCAAATAACTTTGTTATACAAATTATATATATATGTATATTTTGCCAAAATGGCTTTTTTTTTATTTTTTTTTATTCTTCTTCGTCTTCGACTTCTTCTTCTTCAACAATCTCTTCTTCTACTACTTCCTCTTCAACCACTTCTTCAACTACTTCTTCAGCGATTTCTGCTACTTCTACTTCTTCAACGACACCATTGTTCCAAGGTGCTCTTTCAAGAATGTTAGCATTGTTATCAGTATTACCAGTTGAGATTGCGACTTTTACTCCATGAGCTGCCATTAGATTTCTCCTTAATTAAGTTTGGTTTTCAATAAATATCATTCAGAAACATTTTCCGAGTGACTCTTCATTTTGATTATCTTTAACTTTTCTTCTTCGAGCTGGGTAATACACGTAGATAAAAAGTCAACAATCTTTCCTTTGTCAACATCAGTATCTTCGTCATTTAATATTTTATCAACCCAATTGTTAAACATGGACAAGTAACCTGATAGGAATAATCCTATTTCTTTTCTTTCTTCAGGCCATGATTTCTGTCCCATTATTTAGTCTCCTATGTTAATTAAATTTGTGGAGCTAGCGAGGATTCGAACCTCCAACTCCGTAAACGGCGTTTTCCCAAATTAAACTATAGCCCCGTTTCGGTTGCCTGTAAGGTATATCGTGACCGAAATTCTTTGAAGTGGCCTATCGATTGAACACGAGTCATATCAAGGTCGCCGATTTTATACGAAAGTTTTGACGTTTACTCTATCACAATAGCGGGCATCACCATACTTAGACCTTACAGACCTGCCTACGCTCACACGAGTCCTAAGACCCCACCCCAAGACCACTTCAATAATCTATTACTATCTCATAGATACCAGACCAATCACTATAATCTGAGTACCATGTAAAATATTCGTTAGACTTTTCTACCATCTTTTCCTCTATTTGTAAAAGTGTTATAAAGTTCTGTTACTTTATCTACTATAATATTGTTGCCTTTATCATCTTGAGTAATTTCTATCTCTTTTAAATCAGGTGGTATATCTGATTCTACTGGCTCTTCTACTTCCAATTCAACCTTTGGTTCAAAAGTTTCTTTTACCACCTTTTCAACAATATTAGATTCCTCATTGAACAATCCTAATTTTTTCTTTTTAGAAAGTTCTTTTCTACCCTCTGGTGTTTTCTGTAAGTCTTTCATTCTAACTTGTAAAGTTAAGTTATAAGAAATTACCAAGACCACCGCAAGTGGGTCGAATACAGCTATTAACATAAAGATAAAATACTTAACAACTGTATCTACCTCTGTATCAAATACTCTCGCTAAATATATAGCGGGGCCTACATCAACACCAGTCTCAATTAGAGCAGACTTTAAATCACCTATCTCTGCTTTAAGAGATAACATTTGTTCGTTTATCTCTTGTATCTTTGGGTTATAATCAGCCCTAAGATTTCTTTTAGCAGTAATGTAATTTTCTGGTAATGAAGCTATTTGTGCATCTAAGTCTTCAAGAAGAAACTTTTTATCTTCTTTTAATTGGTCTAATCTATCTTCCTTGAAAATTAATTTAGTAGATTCTTTTTCAAAGACAACTGTTGCACCTTGATATGCATTAGAAAGAAATCCGAATATACCAGCACTCGTAATAACAACGAGTGTACATACACCAATGATTAAGTATGTTTTCATGAATCGGTTTATATCGTTCCAATATCGATAAAGAAATGAAGCCGTTACCAACTTCGCAAATTCAAGTGAACCAGCCATGATGACCACAGCTAGAGCTGCTCCACTAAACAATTTAGATAAACCAAATACTGAATAGAATGCAGCACTACCCGCTACTAAAAGCGCACTAATACCAACTAAGTATGGAAAAACCTTACTGTTCTTGGTTTCCACTATTTTCTCCTGTTAGTTAGGGATGTCAACTCCAAAACCTTGTAAGTCCCTATCATTAACTTCTTGTTCTACTCTTTCGAGGCATTGATTTAATCTATCCTCTATTACATCAAGTTCTTTTAATGCGTCACCAATCTGTAAAGTACCTCTCATTGCATTATCTTTCAATGATGTTGTTTTAACGATTAATGACTCAAGTAAGTCTGAGACTAACCTTTTATTCTGCATAAGAATGATTCCTTATTTTGTTACTTATAAATATCTTTTAAATCTTTAATTATCGTATCTTTGATACTCTCTCGATATGAAGTATCACCATGATACCAAACCCAAGCGTAAGTGTTTTTAACGTGTTTTACTTTTCCATCTATATCTTTAATTGATTTTTCTATAAATTCTTTTTCATGTTTCTTATGTTCTTTCATATCAACATTTAACTCGTCTGCATAATTCATTAGTTCAAACCAATCTTTTCTATCTTTTGCATCTTTTACCATTTGAAACTTATCTTTATCTCCTGTTTTCTTATCAGGATGAGTAACCACTGCTAATTTTTTATAAATAATATTTATCTCTTCTTCTGGTAAATCATAGTTTACTGTGGTTACATCTTTAGATGTTTGTTTCTGTGGTGCTGGTTTTACGTATTCAGAAAAGTCTCTATCGAAAGTTTTCATACAATGTTGAAATATAAAATCAACTTCTTCTAATTCAAGTCTAAGGTATTCTAACTTACGTTTTAGTTTTCTTACTCTTATAACCTCTAATTCTTTTTCATAACTCATATTAGGCTTTTGGTAAAGATTTCCTTGTTAAATATAATATCAACTTTTCTTTATCATCTTCATCCAATGAATTCAATTTAAAAATAGTTTCAGTTATTTGAGTTGGTAACATATCAACTCTGAGAGCTAATTCATCTAACGTTGTAGCGTCATCTTCTTTCAATCTTTTTACTATTTGTTTGAATACATTCATATAAATAAATATCAGATATCATCGAATTCAGCTTCTATGACTTTCATGCATATAAAATATTCTTTACCATTTCTCAAAACGGTATCCGCGAGTGTGTACATATCTTTGAGTTGTTGTGTAGTATAACCAGTCTCTACAGATACCGTTCCGAGAACGACATATCTATCGTTATTGACAGATATGAATCTCACTTAGGATATCTTAACAGAGTGTTTCTTCGGTAGTTCTGGTTCTACTTTTGGAATCTCAACAGATAATAATCCATCTTTGAATGAAGCTTTAATATTCTCTCCATCCAACAATTCACCTAATGCAAATTGTCTTTTGAAAGAAGAATGTTTTAATTCTCTACGAATTACTTTAGCTCCCTCATCATCAAACAAACCATGTTTATTTCCAGAGATTGTTAATACGCCTTCTTCCACGTCTATTGATAAATCCTTTTTATCAAGACCTGGTATTTCAGCAATGACACCAACTTTATCATCATACTCATACACATTTACTTTTGGGTATGCAGTACCTGAAAATGGTTTCACTCCAATCTGTTTGTTTATTTCTGGAAAAGAGTTCTCCACGATTGTGTCGAACATTCTATCGAAAGGTGTTAAGAACTCATCCCTGCTGATTACAGGAACGCGATTAAAAACTACTTTAGTCATTTTATTTCTCCTATGTTGTTTACTTTGTAGTCAAACTATGATATCCTCATTTGAGCGATATCAATAATATATATAAGACAAAATCAGAAAACGTTACAATTTTTTATTAGTTCCATTCCTCTATTAAAAGCTTTTATATCTATTGGTAAATTATTACTATCCCATTTTACTGTTTTAACTGGCTGTGGACAATCTTTACAATGAGATAATGGGACATCTTGTTGTTCCATATGTTCTATAATCTTATTTCTATCTTCCCATTCAACCATATCTTTTTTCTCACTATAAGTTACAGTGCATCTGTATAACCCATCAAGATTTATAACTCTACATTTATTTTTTTTACTACACCTATCCCAATTAAGTTGAGCATTATATTTTAACCCACCATGTAATGGTTCACCATAACATTCAAAATGAGTTTCATACCAATATCTTAAATCTAATTTATCTCTGAATCGATTAGGTATGTCGGTCTTTTCTAATACAGATTCTATATTTTTTTCACCATCACATTTATCAATAATAGGATAAACAGAAATCATTACTCCATCTAATTTATACAAAGAACGAACTACATCATTTGTAAAGTTTAATCCATTTGTAATTATATATAATTTATCTGCTATATTACTTGATTGTATATAATCAATAATTTTATCTAAGTCTTTATGTAGTGTAGGTTCACCACCCAATAGTTTTAATTTTTCTAATCTTAAGTCTAACCTTTTTAGATTAGATACGATTTGTTTCACATTCTCTAAGGTTACCCTATCGTTTGTAGGTGTTCCTATATTCTGATAATCTAATACGACACACCCTTTACAATGTAAGTTACAATAATCTGTTATATGTAAATCATACTCACCTTTTAATAAATGACTCAATCGTAAATCCTATCATAGAAAGTATTGTAAGTATCACTACCTGATATCCATTCTTCTTGTTGTAACACACCGTGGTCTTTCATTAACTTCAATAATTGTTCCGAAGAACTTACAGGACATCCAGAAGAAGAAATCCACACTTCTAAACTCGAAGTGATAAAGGCATCTGTTTGAGATTCCCAATTATTATGAGCTGTAGTAGCCCAATAAGAAATAGGTTCTGTTGATGAGCCTCCTATATATTGACCTGCTACAAACAAACAATCAGAATGAATGTCCTCTGATTCTATCCATGAGCCAGTTATTTTATTTATTAAGTCGTTCATAAACCTTTTCACCTATGTTCTTTTTTATTGCATTTTGATATGTTGGTGACATAGGTGAACCATGAATATAAGCTACGGTATGAAATAATTTTTCAACTTCTTTTGGTATTGGATGATTTTCATCTGGATTAGTCTTATCAAAACACCCACCACAATGGTCACATAAATTTCTTGTTTGCCAATTTGAAAATTCTTTTTCAAATAACTGTTTAAGATTCTTAGTCCGAAGTCCAAGTTTTAGTAATCCATCAATTGCTCCACCTATCGGACATAAACTATAACCATCACTATCAACTGAAATACCACCATGATGACCACCACCATATTTATTTTGTCCATATTCCTCTACGTCCAATTTTGCTGAATGCCAATCACATGGGCCGTGATTAAAAACTCCATAATCGATTGGTGCAAGAAATACATTTTGATTTGGTAAATCTTCTACTGTTCCCTCTAACTTCCAAGTTGGTTCAAATATAAATGATACTCCCTCTTCCTCTGCTCTTTTTAATTTCTCTTTTGCCATATCACTATAGGCATTAGAATAAATTGTAATATCATCTGTTATCTCTTGTGCTACCTTGATGAATTCAAAAAAATCTTTATGTAACGTTGGTTCTCCACCCATTAAAATTATCTCAGGATACCAATTTATTTCTTTACATTGTCTAACAAAATCTTTTGCATCATCTAAAGTCATGTCCTTAGTAGTTGGCGGTAAGAAACAAAAACGATTACAATTATTACAAGTTAAATCACATTTATAAGTAATATGCCATTCTGCACAATTTGTCTTAGGTGTATAATCGAGTGAGTCATTAGGCTCGAATCGGTTATTCCATTTCATAGAGTTTATACTTCCAATGCTCTCTTGTACCAACCAAAATAAAATTTCTCTAAATCTGGTTTACGTGTTACCAAGTCAGCATAATACTTAACACGATAAGCTCTAACCCTATCTAACTCCACGTTTGATTCAGATATAGCAGCTATTGTCTTAGGGCCTAAACCACCATCTACCTTAAGTCCTGCTCCTTTAGCATTAGCAGCCCTCTGTAGTATCTTAACTCCACGTGACTTGCCTTGGTTTACACACATATCAAAAAAGATATGTCTTAGTTCTTCAGGTAAAGATTCTACTTTATTCTTATCCCAATAATGTTCTTTGTAGATTTTTTTTGCACCATCTTCAGTTAGGTTCTTGATATCTACATCAGGATGACTTCTTTTGGCTATCCCAAAATTAGTTTCACCGCCAGGATCCTGTGGGTCGTTGACGTAACCACCCTCGTGATGTAACACAACCTTTATTATATCATCAAACAAAGTTAACATGATTTACTCCCATAAGTTTAAAAATTTTTTTTCGTATACGCCTCGGATGACATACAATCGACACTAAGGTGTCAAGACTTAGATTCTTCAACCGATGATTGTCGATAAGGTGTGACAAGTTTTTTTATCTCACCTATAGCTTTACGTGCACGTTGTCCTGCACTCTTATTATTCTTTTCAACGAATTTATTGTGATTATCTTCAAATTCCTCGTACAACGATTTCAGTTGTTCAAATATCTCAACACTTGTTGCCATTCTATTTACTCCTAATTATAAGTTTTTTGTTCAAAGTCCCATTCGTCCATAATATCGAATACACACATACATATCTTGGGTTTACCATTTTCCTCTTCCCATTCTTCAAAATGTGTCATCTTTATTCCATCCTTATAGAAACGTTCCATAACCTTCGGTAACTGATGTTCATTACATATAATTTCAAGTTGTCCTGAATCACGATTCCGCACTCTTATCATATCATCATCAAGAAATGATTTTTTACCATTCCACAATTTAGAATCCACGTACTCATCCTTCATAGATTCTATGTCATCGTCAATCGATTTTGCTAATAACTCTCTTATGAAATTCTTCAATTCCTTGAGCAAGATTTGCCTCCCAATCCTCATGAGCCTGTTCGTCAGCCCCATCTGTGATATACTTGAAAGATATAAATGGAACCTGACGTTTATAACAAACTTTTGCTAACGCATAGGCTTCCATATCAACTACCTCTCCATAATAATTAGTCTTGTCCTCTACAAAGTTATCACCACTTCCACATAATGCATTTCTGTTTATCGGATTAAATTCACTTGTAGACTTAATCGTTAATGGTGGGTCATCTTCAAATGGTGTTTCACCTCTCATGAATCCAAGGCCTGTAACATCCATATCTCGTTGAATGAACTTAGTACAATCTACTAATTGTTTCTTTTTTATTTTACGACTACCAGCAGTTCCATAATTTATAACTAAACTATATGGTATATAAGAACCATACTTTCCAAAGTGTGTGGTTAAAGCATAAGTCGCATTTACTTTTCCAACACCTGTATAGACAACATCAAAATCTTTCAACCATTCCTTACCTTGTGTCTCAACTTCAAGAGCACAAACTAAAAGAATCTTTTTATCTAACTCAGATGCTGAACCATATGAATCACTCATGATGGTATTTCCTTTTGTGTGTTTGGGTTCGTATGGACACATCAAACATCCATGTCCACAACAATAACCTCGTTCTACTAAAAACTCTCGTGACAACATCAGACATACGACACGACAGACCTCACGTCCAAATCAAAATTATCAACTCTTGGTACATACTTTAAATCTATCAACACCAAGTTACCAACCACAGCATATCCTGCCTTCTCTGCTAACTCGTTTGTTGCTTTAAGTGTTCCACCAGTTGCCAACACATCATCCACTATGACAACTTCACCACCACCCATTCCAACTTTTTGCATCTCCAATGTGGCACTACCATATTCTAAATCATAACTAACCGAGACTATATCTCCTGGTGTCTTTCCTTTTTTCCTAGCACATATCACACCACCACCAAAGTAAGTTGCAAGACCTGAAGCAAACAAGTATCCACGTGAATCTATTCCAACCCAATAATCAGGCAGTCTAACACGTCTACCCATGTCTACAAGAGCAGACCTAAATGCCTCTTGGTCTGATAATAAAGGTGATATATCTTTAAAGTTGACTCCCTCGATAGGAAAGTCTGGTATCTCTGTAATTAAATCTTCATACATTATATTGTTCCTAAAAGAAATCCTATCGTAAACATAACCAGCGATAGTATTGTTAATTTAATCTGTGTCTCGTACTTATTCATATCTAAATAATTTACTCCATTTCATTAGTTTCATTCTTTTTATATTAACTTGGTTATCTATTTCACGTTGACTAATTAATCCGTTTTCTTTAATCAATTCTATCATACACATAACGTCACCAATCTCTTCTTTTAAATCATCATTGTTTTTATAGTCATCACATCGAATTGATTTGGAACAGGCCTGAATTAACTCTCCACACTCTTCCATAGTTATAGTCATTAACTCTTGTAACTTGTTCATAACGAATACTCCAATCCTACTTTAGCCTTGTAAAAATTCTTTCCTTGTAACTTAGATATCTCTCCAAGATTGTAAAGTCTTACTTTCTTTGTTAGTGGATAAGACATTTTAAATTTGTTTTCAAACTCGAAACTATCTCTACTTTCTTCTTGACTCGGTGGAAAGTATCCATCAAAAGAAAATTCTACATCTATCTTTTCCAAATACTTTTTCTTTTTTATTACACCGAAAGATGCAAACGTCTCAAAGTTTCTACTGAATAGATTATCATCTTGGTTACGACTTGTAAATCCATAAGTCCAATCTTTCCATTTACTACGCCAGTCAATCTTAAAATACTTTACACTACGACTTTCTTTATTTAGATATTCTGGTTTAAAGTATATTCCTTTGTCCCATTTTATCCAAACCAAATCATCGATATATGGTTCACCAAGTTCTCTTTCCCATTGACGATTAACGTAAATATTATCGTGACTAAACCCAATACTGATTTCATAATCATCTGCATTAGGTTGTACGTTTGGTGTTCTTGCTGAAAATGAACCGAATAACATTAATCCCGCTAACAAACTATCTAATACCACTTTAGTCTCCTACTCCGAAGTATTCTAATATACCCCAAATTACAATTATACTGATTCCAAAAAATAATAAATATCCCATATTAATATTTAAAGAAATCCTCAAAGTCGTCTTTATATTCATTCCATACAACATAAAGAATTAACAATGTTATACCTAACCCTAAATATAATTCGACCATTACTTTCTCCTCTGAGCTTTTCGTTTTTCATTTTTTCTTTTTCGTGGTTTCTTTTTTCTTCTATCTTCACCACTACGTTTTTCTACAGACCTACGTTTGAGTTCAAGTAGGCTAATAGATTCTTGTTTACCAACTATTATCTCTGTTAGTAACTCGATAGCTTTTTGAAAATGCATTAATCTTCTCCTTCCCATTTTTTTCTGAATAAACCAAAGTCAAACAAAAATTTGTCAAAGTCTATGTCATTTATTTGTCCTCTAATCTCACCCGTAGGATTATTGGAAATTTGTTTTAGGGCCTTAACTAAGAATTTATATAGACCATGAAAATCTTTTGGTGGTGTGTCCATAGCACCAGTTATCTGTAAAACCTTGATTGTTTTATTCATAAGTTCACCATCAATAACGTACAACATTTGTTCATCAAATAAATCATCATCAAATGGATTTCTTTTCTTCATTCAATACCTACATTTGTTATTTGGATTAATATGATAGCAACAGCTAACAATAACGATATAAATGTTTTTAGTGTAGGTACTTCACCTAATAAAGACCAAGTCAATATACCAAAACAAAGTGTTGCTATTCCGAAACCAGCAAGTCTCATATTCCAAAACGCACCAAAGTATTCAAACGACCATTTAGTAGAATACCAAAACAATGGTGCTATCACTACAGACAAACCTATGACAAATACCTGTGATTTTAAAAACTTAACTTCAGGCCAGACATAGTGACCTTGTAATTGAAAAAAGGCTAATATAGCACCAACAAAGTTAGCAGCAATAGCCTGATACAACAATATCTTATCACCCATTAATAGTCTTCTCCGTAGAGTGAATATGTCTTTGGTGGTTCATCAGGTATTTCTTCTACCTCTTTCTTCACGATAAAAACTTTACCCTCAAATGAACTCAAGTGAAACTCCTTAGCACCAGTTGATTGGAAACTATATTCAAGTCCATCAGTTAGTGATGGATAGATTTTACCATTATCCTCTATAACACTTTTCCACCTATCACCTGGTGGTACTCTTTCGAGAACTTGTTTCTTTACTTCTTTTTCTATTTGTTCTGGCATTATAACTCCTTATAAATATAATCTTTCACCTGTACCAACGTGTTGTTCGTACCACTTACCCTCCACGTCATGCCATACATATGGGTCTTCTGCATTTTCTTTCCATTTAAACTGAGAATAATATTCGTAATCTTTCCTCAGTAAGTTAGCACGATGTGATGAGTGAAATTCTTCTTTACCAATCCAATGTGGTTTTATCATATCATTAAACTCATAAAACTCCATATTGTTATTGTAACCTCTATCCATCCACTCAGTAATAATAATATTGGTATAGTGTTTAAGTGCATTTAGATATGGTCTCCACATAACTGTACATGGATGATTTAACCAACCTTTGTAGGGTTTACCATCTTTACGTTTTTTACCCTCGATGGCATTAATGATTTGCATACCCTCGACTCTCTGTTTACCGAGTCTACGCCAATCCAACACTTTAGCTGATTCTCTAAATGATTCATATGGTAAAAATGTTTGCATTAATATTCTGGTCTCCTTCCGAAATTATTCTTTTCGATTCTTTTTTTCCAATGTCGTTTATATAAGTGTAATTGCCATAACCAATAGATTGCTTTAAATATGTCCTGAACGAACCATTTCACTACTAATATATAGTACATAAGACTACTCAAATAAACCTTTTATTTTCTTCCAATTAACTTTTTTCTTATCTTCACGTTTAAGCTTAAACTTCTCACTAATCTCTTTACCTGATTTCTTCTTGTGGCATTTATAACATAACGTCTGTAAGTTTTCCATACTCCAATACGACCAATCCATTTTATCACGTGGAACATTCTTTTGTTCAGATAAAGGATTGATATGGTCTAACTCCCACCTCGTGGTAATGTCTCCGCAATAATTACATTTACCTAAATCACGTTCATATACTTTCTGTCTTGTAGCTCCACTATGATAATAAAACATATATTCTTCAGAACAATCTTCATGCCAATTACGTCTGGAGTTTATAGTACCATCTTCATTTAGAATCATATTACCACACCATCTACATTGACCCTCTATCTTAGTATAATAAGAATCAGGTTTAGGTGGATACCGAAAAGACCCTTGAGTAGCATCTGTCTCACGAGTCTTTTTACCAAATGTCTTTTTATGTCGTTTAGACCATTTCACTACTTCTTACTTTATTGTTATCGAGTATAATTCTCTCAAGTTCATCTTTGAGAACATACACATCATTCCTAGCCGAATCCAAATAACTACGACCCTCTGAATTAGCATCGTACTCAGGTAGAGAATAGTAGGCGTTATCCAACGAACCTTCAATCTCTTCTAATGATTCGATAAGTTTTTTTAGTTTTTCATCCATGATTACTCCTTATAGATATTGTGGGCCTGTCCAATGAAACCAATTAGTCTCATCTGAAAAGATAGAACCCCTTACGTGTTTAGCTGGTGCACTCCAACCAGCGGCCTTAAACACATCTCCAGCCTTATAAGGAATACCTTTATGTATACCATCTGTTTTTGCAACAAATCCCCATACAGAATTTTCTCTGATTATCTTGATAAATTTTCTACCAGGTTTAATCTTTATCATACCCTTGAGGTCTCCCAATGAAGCTCTACCATTAGACCAATTGACATAATCCTTGTTGATATTCTCACATAACAAATCAAGTCTTGCATCAAAGTCATCTTTGATTGGTAACGGATTAACACCTGCTAACATTATACAGCCTCCATCATAGGAACGTCCCTATCCAAGTCAAGCTCTGTTGAATATTCACCAGTACCACACATCCTATCTGTCATATCCTTTTCCAACCTATCCATCAACGCCTTGTTACCCTCAGGACTCATCCAATTAACCCTATGGAATTTACCATTAACCCACATCTCAACCACTTTGATTGAGTCTGAAACACTACTATGGCAGTATTCCACTTTGACGTTGTCATTACCGACAACATATTCATAAACATAAGTCATTTACGCTTCTCCTTTTATTTTATTAAAATATTCATCTTTTGTGATACCAAGTCTACCATTGGTTTTTCTACCCCAAGTAAACTCTCTCTTTAGTTTCTTGTTAGCCAAGACATTTACAAAAAAATCGTTGTCTGGATTCTCACAAATAAAATCATAGTTTTTCAAGAATCTATCCACACCATTCATATCACTAGCCTTTGTGAAATACATCCTTTCATATGGTAAATTTACAGTACTCATAGTCAACTTGAAATTCTTAAAATACTTATTGTATTCAACTCCTACATGCTGAATAGTACCACTTCTTTTATTTACCCAATAAGTGTAAGTACCTTCTTTAAGATGTTTCATGTTTTTCATATTTTTCCTTTTTTTCATACCCTAAGCTACAAATAAAAACCTATACGGGTCAAGCACTTTTTTAAATTATTTTTCGTAATGTAATTCAGCCTTCATTTCCCAATACTTTACTTCTTCAGGTGTCATTTGTGGCCCATAAATGACCTTATCCATTTCAGTAAAGAATTCATCCATCTCAGTTTTGATTTCATCCATGATGGTTTTCTTGACGATTTTAGGTTGTTTATATCCATACTCTGCGGTAGGAACGATTGGTTTAACTAAGTTCTTCATGTTTTCCCTTTTTTTCATACCCTAAGCTACGAAGAAAATAGCAAAAAGTCAAGCATTTATTTCACTTTTTTTTATCTTTATTTAAGTTTCTCGGATTACCATTTGAGAATAAACTCAGTATGGTTGGTGGTAGGAACTTATCGGCATAGTTCCTCACTATTATTAACTCGTAGAACAATATAGCGGGAACCATGATGATTATAGCTATTATAATGGCTAATACTTCGTTACTCATATCTGCATATCCTGTAGTTGTTTGGGTACGTTCTTTTGTATATAGTGTTGAATAACAAATGCCTCAACCACATGAGTAAAGAACCAAAAGAATGTAATCATTGGTACAAATATCTGATAGTCCAATTCTATCTTCTGTACACCTAACCATACGAAGAATATCATTGCAATACTCTTGGTCAGAAATCCTACACCTGAGAATCCTAACGACATTATAGAACCTCGTTGTACTACTACATAGATACCAATAACTAAATGCATTAAATTTAAGAATATAGGTGCCAATACACCCAAGAGAAAATATTCTATGAACATAATATAACCTTTCTAAATATAGTGGAGCTGACAGGAGTCGAACCTGCGACCTCTTCCGTGCAAGGGAAGCGTTCTCCCAACTGAACTACAGCCCCATACTTCGTGTCAGTTACGACACAAGTCTTGTTTGATTACTTAGAACCAAATACCTTTGAAAAGAAACCTTTTTTACTCTTCTTGCCTTTCTTTCCGATTTTCTTTTTCTTTCCCTTTTTCTTCTTCTTGACCTCTTCCATGTTTGCTAGATTCATCTCTGATGCATTAGCAGTTGGAACGGCTCCAAAAAAGATTATAAGTGAAAGAATTCCTGTGAGTATAGTTTTCATAATACTACTCCGTCAACGCGTTAATAATATAACCTGTCTTTGTTTATATATTTAAGTATCATCGAGTTTTACAAAACGTCCATGATTTTTTCGTATAGAGTTTAATTCGTTTTTTACGGCAGTCATTTGGTCACCATCTGGTTCTATAGGTTGACCATGTATTAAATTAACATTAGGCCAAAACCATCGTCCTAATTTAGTTTCTCTGCCGTCACTATATAATGCCTTATAATCTATCCAATCTACTTCCGACCACTTACCATCTTTGATGGTCAACCACTCGTGAAATTTGGGATTACTTAAATCTTTTAAATCGACAAAATAGATATTAGGTTGTTTGGTTAACCACTCCAATGATTCCATACCACTATTGGATACTGGTGCGTAATCCTTATTGGAAGTAAAATCATTCCAACTATCAAACTTATTGTGTACACCTCTATCATCCCATATCGGTCTACTCTTCATAGCCAATTGAATGAAGTGGAATAATTGTATATAATCAGGCCGTAAGGTTTCTAATTCATTATCTAACCATGTCTGAATATAGCCAGATAAATTGGTATTACGTAATTCATGTAAGGTGGTATGCATGTAGGGTAAAGCCTCAAGTATAGAATCCATCCAATCAGTCATATCAGTATGCATACCAGTCTCCCAATGTTCATAAGGGTCACGTAATACTATAATGTATGTAGGCGGGTTATCTTGATTATAGTAAGTATAATGGTCTGATAGCACGTCATTGTGATTCATTAATTCAGTAAGGTAAGAAGAACCTACTTTACAACGCAACCCAATACGTAAGGTATCGGTTCCTATGGCACGAAAGTTCATAGAATTCATTTCATTAGATATATGGTCGATATACTCCATTGATTCCTCTCTGTTTAGATTATGTGCTATCACAACGTGATACCATCTTTATATCAATCCCTATGGGATAAAAATTGACCTTGCAATATAAATAACTCAGAGCCGCCTGTCATTGTGACATAGCTTTGCGGTTCACGACTTAATAGTACCCCCCTACCCGCCTGTATGTCATTTTGTCAATACACCGCGTACACTATGTGGTGGTGTCATTCTGTCAGTATTATATACTGCACGAGCGTACACTCGTTACAGCTCATTATCATTATTGTCCGCCCGAAATTCGGGTAACCAATCCGAGCGATTCCCAGCCATGCGACGCAACATATCCTGTTCCAACAAGATAGACCCCCATGAAGCTACACATAAAACCATATACGAGTCAAGCACTTTTTTCATTTTTTTTAATATTTTTCGGGATATTGTCATATTGTCATACCGCTCGGGTCTGAAATCCAAGCTCCACACCCTATATGGGATACGCAAAACCTATAAGCTACGAATAAAAAGGTATACAAGTCAAGCACTTTCTTCAAAATTTTTTGTCAATACCTCTCTTAAATGGGAAAGTCTGCGGGGAGAATTGATAGGCTTACCACCACCCTTCAGTATATAGTAACAATTATAACATAGTACGCGTAAGTTGTCAATCTTGTTATTCCTATCGTTACCATCCAAGAAGTCTAATAGGTACGGGCCCGTTAAATCATTGTCTCGTTTCTGTTCATATCCACAATTACTACAGCATTCTTCCAAGAAACCACCTTGAAATAGCTTCTCCTGTAACTTCCAATGTGGGTAATTAGGGTGAGCACCTCTCATCAAGTCCTCAATCTTAGCACCAAAGTTACCAGTATCACGATATACACCCTTACCACCAACGTTGGCTTCGAACAATCCGTACATCTTAGCGTACTTCTTAAAGGTATTATAGGATACATTGAGCTCACGAGCAGCTGCCTTCATACTCAGGCTACGAGATATGGCACTCTCGATACGAGATTTAGGGATAGGTGCTCCACGAAATGGGTTTATTCCTTGTTTCGGCATGACCAAAACCTCCATATATGACATATTGACACACCACTTGGTATCAATTTTGGTTAGAAAAAAATGTGACAAAGCGACAGACACACTTAGTGTTTTAGAACCTGTCACATTAACTTATTTCATATATAAATAGGTATTGGTGTCAAAAAGTGGGTTGAGGTGGGTTAATATGGTAGATATCAAGACATATGGTATGTCAAGATGTGTCATTAATTTTTTATACTCTATGGGTGATATGGGATACCGCAGGTCTTCAAAAACCGCGGGAAACGACCCCCACCACGTACAATCCGATAAATACACCTATCATGCATCCTATCGATATCCCTATCAGAATATAGGAAGTTATCTCTTCTTCTCTCAATACTCTCTTCCTATGTATGATTCGGGTCTTCTTCTTTTTATACGAGGGTATTTCTGTATTGGAATGTATTCTTGAATGGTTTCTTGTTCTTATACTCATGTATATAAATAGTTTAGAAATCGTCCATTGTTAATATCAGATATACACAAATACCAACAGATACCAATGCTCCTATCCCAAAAATATAAACCATAAGTACATTACTCCTAATCCAA
>TARA_A100001201_G_scaffold132631_1_pt1 | contig 20219 bp, 30 predicted proteins | sample TARA_A100001201 | Tara Oceans TARA_A100001201 (sample SAMEA2619872) | marine metagenome | biome: marine biome (ENVO:00000447); feature: surface water layer (ENVO:00002042); material: "saline water (ENVO:00002010), including plankton (ENVO:xxxxxxxx)" | depth 5 m | reverse complement strand
AGAATTTTAAATATTTTCCAATCTAATCTCAAAGTCCACTATCTTGTTGATCTTTGGGCTGCTCAGGATTCTTACGCAGACGATTGTAATACGACACCAGAAAAGTTCGAAGAGGCTATTTCAGCCACTCAAAAAATAGTAGACGATATGGGTTTGTCTGAAAAAGTCCGTTTCCTAAGGGGGCTTTCTACTGAAGAGTGCGATTCAATTGAAGACTCCAGTTTGGATTTTTGTTATATAGACGCTAGGCATGATTATTTAGGATGTAAAGACGATATTCAAGCTTACTGGCCAAAGTTGAAACCCGGAGGCCTTTTGGCGGGCCATGATTACATGACAGCGGATGATTGCAAAAAATTATTAGTTAAGTTAAATCATTTCATACCTCATCAAGATTGGTCTAGGTGCTATGATGGTTCTATAAATCCTTCGGCTGTAAAAGGAGCGGTTGATGAATTTGTTGAAGCTAATAATTTAGATTTGGTTATAGGCACCGAAGAGAATTGGCCTACGTGGGCAGTATTAAAACCCGATTAAATTATTATGAAAAATATTAAAAAGATATTATTTGGAAAACATATGCAGACCATTGGTCTATCGGCTACTATACTAATTATATTATTTGTAATTGCTAAAGTCAGTTTCATAAATAAAATACAGTTAGATAAAGCTGTACAGGATACTGTCACTAATTTAGAAGTCAGGTCTTATCTAGTTTCCAATGGAGTGTCTATACAATCAACAGTTTTCGCTGACCCAGAGTATAATCTTTTAGCGAAAGATTGGATTGAGGCAAATGCTCAACCTGATTTTGTATTATTTTTAGATGAGTTAGGATTTACTAAATGGGAAAAAAACAATAGTGATTGTGATGATTTCTCTAAAGCCTTCACAGTTTTTCTCAAGTCTTATCTAAAAAAACTGTATCCTGATGTAGCTTCGCCCGCTGTTGGAGAAATTTATTATATGCAAAAGTCTGGCGGAGCTCATGCTATAAATATAATTGTGCTCAGGGGCTCAGGAGGCCTTGCTACTATAGGTTTTTTTGAGCCTCAATTTCAAAGGTTCGTCACATTGACAAAAAAAGAAATAGAGTCTATCTATTTTGTTTCTATTTAAGTGAGGTTTTCTTTTTATATAATTAATTATAATCGACTGCACTATCTTAGGGCTTGCTCTAAGTCCTTGATGGAAACTACAAGGGATTATAGTAATAAAGAGTTTATTTGTATAGATGATAATAGTAAAGAGTCAGGCACTTCTGACTATCTTCTAGAATTAAAAGACTTGGGGTGGAATGTAATTAATCAGCAGGATATAAGAGATCAAGAAAATGAGGTAAAAAAAGATGCTGATAGAAGTAATTATGTTCACATGTACGCTTTCTCTCACGCTCTTCAAATTGGGTTAGAAAAATCTACTGGAGATCTTATAGTCCCCCTGCAAGGAGATAGTCAGTTTATTAGAGAAAACTGGCTTGAAGAGTACTCTGACTTATTCTCCCTGAGAGACGACGTTTGCGCCGCCGGATTAGACGCTCAACGTAGAAGCAGACTATATAATGAAGCTGCTGTTCTATCTTTAGGTACAGACAACTTCTTTGTGCATTCTGGTAAAGTAGCTGGAATAGTTGGCGCTGCTGATTGTGTTTACAGGAAGTCTTCTATTCTTGAAGCAGGAGGTTTTCTAGGCTGCACTGAAGACGATTTTGTAGATAGGTTCAAAAGGAAGCATGGTTTAGAAAAATATAAGTATTTTATACCTAAAACTCCAGTAGCGGCTGCAATTAATACAGACCCAAGGGGAACCAACGCCCGTGTTAGAGGTAATAAAAGATACGGCCAATACTGGAGAGCAGATAATGACCTTTATTATAAAATTCATCCCGCTTCTAAGAAGTACCAAGATTCTTGGGGCCCAATACCAATAGAGTCAATTGTAGAAGCAAATGGCGACTGGGCTTTACCTATAGACAAAAACGGAGACTGGAAAAAAAATCCAATAGATGTGGAAAACTCCCAAGAATATGCTATAATATAAAGCAATGAATGAAAACGAGTACATAGCTGGAGTGTGGTCCGGTCACGATTGTTCTTACTTTATTATGGACCACGAAGGCCAGCCAGTAGTTCATAACGAGTTAGAGAGATTTAATCGAGAAAAAGAGCCAAGCGGCAACTCCATAGAGTTCATGAAAAACAATTTCGGAACTCTCGACCGCCCCATAGTTTCTAACTGGATGTATGATTTCAATAAAATCAAATATCTAGCTACCACTTATCCATTTTACGCAGATAAGCTATACCATGGTGCTGACGCTGCATCTCCAGTGCAAGCTAGAGAAATTTTAAATATTGTCAAATCTAATGGAGGTGAATTATTCACAATAGGCCACCATCAGGCACATGCGGTAAACGCATTCTATTCTAGCAACCTTGCGGAGGCTAAAATTGTTACCATAGATGGAGGAGGTATTGAAGATCCATCTGGCACAACATGTTCTCTAAGTGTTTGGGAAGGCGAAGATACTACAACTACTTGCCTGCACTCGTTTAATACTCACACCCTTAACATAGGAGCAGTCTGGACAAGAGTCACAAGATATGTTTTTGGTTTACAGTCTGGCTGGCCTACGGGTCACCAAGCTGGAACGGTAATGGCGATGGCGGCTTTAGGAGACCCCCAGAAGTATTATAAAGACTTCTACAGAATGCTTTCAGAGCATCACTTACAAGCTTCCTATAAGCCTCACGATCAACCTAGAGGCGCAAACGTAGGCACTGATCCCGAGCACCCTTACCTAAATAAATATAAGCTAATAGCTGATAAGTCAGATCAAGATAAGTACGACCTAGCTGCAAGTTTTCAGACAGCTACAGAATTCTTTCTTAAAGAAATATTTTCCAAGTACGTCATTGAAGCTGATACTAAAAACCTCTGCTTATCTGGAGGAGTTATCCTTAACTCTGTTTTTGCTGGTAAGCTTTGGGACTTCTTCCCTCAGCTTAAAAATATATACGTTACTCCAACTCCTCATGACGGAGGTCTTTGTATTGGCGCGGCTCAATATGTTTGGCATGAAGTTTTAGACAAGCCTAGGGTTTTCTGGAAAGACTGCTTTACTCCATACTTAGGAGATAAATACGATACTCGCGCAGTCCGTGAAGCATTAGGTAAAACTGATTTAAAAATAAAAGAGCAAGTTGCTTTAGATGACATAGTAGACCTGCTCGCAGATCAAAAGATAGTTTCTGTTTTTCATGGTGGCTCAGAATCAGGCAGAAGAGCCTTGGGTAATCGAAGCATATTAGCTGATCCCAGAACAAAAGCCATGAAAGATATGGTTAACGAAAAGGTTAAACATCGGCAATGGTTTAGGCCCTTTGCTCCATCTATTTTAAGAGAAGAAGTTTCTAACTGGTTCGAGAAGGATGTTGATAGCCCTTATATGAGTTTTTGTATAAAGCTTAAAAAAGAAGCTAGGAAAAAAGTCCCAGCGGTAAATCATTTTGATAACACGGCCAGATTACAAACAGTTACTGAAAACTCTAATCCGACCTACTATTCTCTTTTATCTAAGTGGTTTAAAAAGACTGGTTGCCCAATCCTTCTGAATACAAGTTTCAATGACAGAGAACCTATATGCGAAACTCCAGAGCATGCGATTGATTGTTTCATGGGTACAAATATAGATTACTTGTACTTTGCGGATTATCAAATTTTAGTTCAAAAATGAATCAAGCTAAAAAAGTAGACAAAGATTGGGGTTATGAAATTTGGATGGCCAATAATAAAGAAGAAGATTACTGTGGTAAAATTCTTCACATAAATGCAAATAGCTCTACCTCAATGCATTTTCATGTGAAAAAGCATGAAACTTTTTATGTAACGAAGGGGACGCTTTGTTTGCACATAATGAATACTCAAACTACGGAGTCCAGTCCAAGATACATAGAAAAGGGTCAAACTTTTGAGCTTTCTAGAGCTATACCTCACAAGTTAGAGGCTTTTGATGACCCTGTTGAGATTATAGAAATCAGCACGTTCCATGAGGATAGTGACAGTTATCGTGTTTCCCGTTAAACAGTAAAATAAAGTTAAATAGAAAAATGAATAATGTAATGTTAGATTTGGAAACCTTTGGGACAAGCAGTAACTCTGCTATTTTCTCAATAGGGGCTGTTTCATTCTGTAGATCGAATGGAATTTTAGACCGTTTTTATGTAAACATAGATCCTTCTGATTGTCAGAAGCATGGCCTTGAAATAAACGCTGATACAGTCGTCTGGTGGATGAGTCAATCCGAGGAGGCTAGAAATTCTGTGTGCGAACCTAAAGATATCAACGGTGATAAAGCTACAAGGCTCCCTTTGAAAGAAGCCCTCATAGAGTTTACGGAATGGTTATCAGTGGTATCTCCCCCATTTTTAGGTGATAGCTCAAAATCTGTTTTATCAGATCTAGCAGTTTGGGGATGTGGCTCTGATTTCGATAATGTTCTAATAGAGAATGCTTATAAAAAGGTAGGAGAAAAAGTGCCTTGGAAGTTCCGAAACAATAGATGCTACAGAACAATAAAAAGTCTTTTCCCAAATATTAAAATCGAAAGGAAAGGAACTCATCACAACGCTCTCGACGATGCTGAGCATCAAGCTAATCATTTGATAGAAATATTTAAATCTATGAACTGTTTCGACGGTTCGGATAACCAACCAGTTCTATGAAACTATCTATAGTTAGTGGAGGTTTTGATCCAGTCCATGTGGGTCACCTTGAGCTTTTTGAAAGAGCAAGGTCTATAGCGGACAAGCTTTTTGTTATAGTTAATCACGATGAATTTTTGATTAATAAAAAAGGTAAACCATTCATGAACCTCAAAGAGCGCATGACAATTGTTCAAGCTCTTAAGCCTGTAAGCTTAGTTATAAAAAGCATAGATGAAGATCAAACGGTTTGCGCTACTCTCAAATTTGTTCATGAAATGTATAAGAATAAGTTTGATGAAATAATGTTTTGTAATGGTGGGGATAGAGTAGAGGGCGGGCATACCCCGGAACATGATCTATGTTTAGAGCTTGGCGTGAAGCCTGTATACGGCTTAGGGGACAAAATACAAAGTAGTAGCTGGTTACTTAAGCCTGATTATATATACGAAAGTGTTTACAAAGAAGATGAAACTATTCGTAAATGAATTAGATGAAAATTGGATTTGCAATAGGATTAGGGCTGAATTTGTAAACCAGCACAACTCCTTTGGAGATGACTATTTAGTAGATGACATATCGGAATGCGATACTATCTGGCTCTTGTTCGGCTGGGGGTGGATGAATATCCCGCCTTCTCTACTACAAAACAGAAAAGTAATCCTCACTGTTCACCATATAGATCCCGGAAAATATAATTTAAGTGAATTTTTAATTAGGGATAACTATGTAGATTTGTATCATGTCCCGAATGAAAAAGTCATTGAGCATTTCCCAAAGGGTATAAACAGAAAAAAAATAAAAGTCCTACCCTATTGGTACGATTCTAAAAAATGGAGGATAGGAAATAGCCCTCGGCCAGCTAGGGATGTTTTCACAATAGGTAGCTTTCAGAGAGACACTGAAGGTTTTGATCTAGCTACTCCAAAGCTATCAAAGGGCCCTGACTTGTTCTGCGATGTAGTTGAAAATCTAAACTCTAACTTTAGAACTTCAAGGGTGATTCTTGCGGGCTATAGGAGGCAGTACGTAATTTCTAGGCTAGAAAAAGCAGGGATAGATTACGAGTACCATGAATTAGCAAGCGAAACTAAAATAGCTGAGCTTTATCGTCAATTAGATTTATACTTAGTAACTTCTCGGCACGAAGGAGGACCTCAGGCTGTGCTTGAGGCTGCTGCGACCGCAACCCCTATACTGTCTACAAATGTAGGTATGGCTCCTGAGGTTCTTTCTGCTCCATGCATAACAGATTTTGATAGTAATAGTTTTGTCGATAAAGTTAGAAAAGAGGTACATTTAGAAGAAGTGAAAGAAAATATATTTAACGTGAAAAGATTTTGTTTACTCTCTATGTATCATGAGTACATAAAAATGTTTCTAAATGCTGAAAGGATATATGACATATAAAGAATTATTATTTAAAATGGCCAAGAGAGGAATGTTAAGTCTTTCTAACGATAAAGATGGCCGAGGTTTGTTTTGGGCGGGCATGAGCAACATGGAAGCTCTCGATAAAGAATTTGATTGGAAAGATTTCGAAGGGGAAGATCCCCCAGATAAAGAATACTATATAGACAAACAAGGGAGGAGACAGGAAAAATGAGTACAAGTTCACTTATAGAGCAAGAAAGAAAAAAAATAAAAAAAGAGTGGGATAATATGCCAGAACCTAAGCCCACTTGGGAAGACTATAAACGTCAGAAACAAAGAAGAACATTTAAATGATTCACATTAGTTTCGAAACAATAGACAAGCCATGGGGAGGTGCAAATCAATTTCTTAAAGGCTTAAAGAATGAATTTAAAAAATTGGGTAAATATACCGATGACCCCAATAAGGCTGAAATTATTCTTTTCAACAGTCATCACAACACAGAAATAATTAAGAAGCTCAAAAAAGACCTGCCTTCAAAAGTTAAATTTTTTCATAGGGTTGATGGGCCAATGAAATTATATAACAATGATTCAGACCCGAGAGATCTTGTAGTTTCGCATTTAAACAGTGAGGTTGCAGATGCTACTATTTTTCAAAGTGGATGGTCAATGCACAACTGTTTTCAAGAGAATCTTTTCACGAAGCAAAAACCTTACATGGTAATACCAAACGCTTGTGATCCAAATATATTTTATCCCAAAGATGAAAAAAATGAAGCTGGCAAGCCTTGCAAGTTGATATCGACTTCCTTTTCCTCCAACCCCAAAAAAGGTTTTGCTTTCTATAAAAGAGCTGAAGAGAAGTTTATAGATTTTGAAGAATATGATTATGTTTTCTTGGGTAGAAATACTGCTGTTATATTTGATAATATAAAAGAACTAGGAGAGCTAGCAAGTGCCGATGTCGCAGAGGCCTTAAGAAACTCTGACATATACATTACCGCAAGCGAAAATGATCCCTGTTCTAACTCTTTAATAGAAGCAATATCTTGCGGACTACCTTGTCTCGCTTACAATAGCGGGGGTCATCCAGAAATCCTTGAAAACACTAATGGAGGTCTTGTTTTTAATAACTTAGATGATTTTAAAACCAAGCTCCAAGATATAAAATTAAATTATAAAATGTATAGAAATGCTATTAAACCTTTCACTATGAGTGACATAGCCAATAAATACCTTAATTTCCTATATTGGAAATAATAAAAAAAAATAGAAAATTAATTATTTTTTAGATAAAATAATAGTATGGAACCAGTAGTTCAACAAACAGCTCAAAACCTTATAGGCGAGTACGGGTGGCTTTTTATCGCGGGTATCGTAACTATCCTTTTTAAAGGTTTAATTGCGAGCTCTGCGTCGGCCGCTGGGATTTACTTCAGTAAACAATATCAACCTGACGATATTATTTTTATAGCCGGACGTAAGGCTAGAATATTCAGAATAGGTTTGAGAGACACTACCGTCTACTACCCAGATACCTCAACTAGGGTCGTAATCCCTAATGAAAAGATTAGGGGTATGGGTATAGAAAAAGAGGTAGAACCGTTCTCTCCCGTTAAGAGTAAGTGAAGATAGCTCAAATCAATCCGGGGTGCATGTCTATACCCCCTAACAAATGGGGAGCAATAGAAGAAATTATTTGGCAGTATAAGACTGGTCTTACTAAGTTGGGCCATGAAGTAGATATAGTGTTTGCTGATGACGTAAACCCTAACGACTACGACATGGTTCACTTGCACGTTTCCAGACAAGCTGTTGAATCCGATCATCTTGATGGAGGCTTTATAGATAGGGGAGTGCCGTATGTGTTTACAATGCACGATGTTCATTCTTTTCTAAATGGGAGAGGAAGTGACTCGTTCTCCCATAATGAAGAGGCAATAAAAGGCTCTCTTTTTTCTACCGTAGGTTGTAAAAGATACAGAGACATATTCTCTAGTTCAGCAAGAGACAAGCTGGAATGGCTTTTACATGGAGTTGATACGAATTTTTTTAAGCCTGCGCCTTTTAGTGGAGAGCATAAACTTTTGTGCGTTGGAATGAAGGAGCCCCGAAAGCAATTTCATTTAGCCTTAGAGGCTGCGAAGGTTTTAGATTTGCCAATTACGATTGTTGGACCAGAGCATGACCATTGCAAAGAGTACGTTCACCGCCATTTTAGCTCATGCAGTTATCCTAAGCTCACTTTGATAGGAGACTCAGATAAGGAATCTTTAAGGGATATATTTAAGGAGCATTCGATCCTAATACATCCAGCAATTACTGAAACAGGCAACCCTTGCCTAGCAGTTATGGAAGCTATGGCTTCAGGCTTACCAACTGTTGGGACAAATATGGACTCATATTCAAATGATCACGAAGATAGGTTCCCTGATATGTCTGAGATACCGGGATTCTTTAACTGCTTTACAACGGTAGAAGATATAGTAAATGGAGTCCAAAATGTAATTGATAGATATGACTATTTTTCCACGCAGGCCCGTGATTTCGCTAAACAACACTCTTGGGACAGAGTATGCGAAAGAATAGTGAGTCTTTTCAAATTTCATACATCAGGCGCTAAAAAACACAATCGTGTCTCAGAGTTGTTTGATCAAATTTTAGCTCACGCTAAATACTTAGATGAAAAAGAATACGAGGAGAGATTAAAAAAACTCGGTCGACCTCATCATCTTATACCCAACTCCATGGGTAAAAGTTGGTTAACTTTTCATTTAGAGTTACTTAGAAAGGAAATAAAATGCTAAAAATGTTTAGAAGATTATTTAGTAGAAAAAGAGAATGTCCAGAGTGCGGTTACCAAGGGTCTCCTAGAGACTTTAAAAGAGTTAGAACCTCCTCTGGTTCTAGTGGCTCTGTTGGAACTGCTGGAACTTCCGGAGTTAGCGGTTCTTCTGGAACTAGCGGAGTAGGAACTAGCGGCAAATCCTCTGCTAAAAAAGCCCCCAGAAGGGCTGCTAAGAAGAACTACCGTAGCCCTAAAGGGTCTGCGGGTGCTGCTGGTACTGCTGGCACCTCTGGTGTCTCTGGCACGGCCGGTACGTCAGGTGTCTCTTAATTAAGTTTGCTATTGACCAAGCGTTTTAAAGTGTTATTATTGACATAACGCTAAATTCTTTTTTTTGTCTTTAGAGGTTTACTTTCACGTCGGATATTCAATGAGAACTGAAATAACTAAAGAGTGGCTGGACTTGGCTTTTTCATCTGATGGCCTCTTAAGTCTGCATGTAGACGACATTAGGCAGTTTCTAATAAAACGCTTAGAAACAACTACTAGTGACAACGAGATATGTAGAATGTTCGAATCTTGTACTGGATACATGGTTAGACAACAAGATCAAGAAGATGGGTATAAGATAGTTTGCAAGGGCTAATTCAAGGCCACTCAGGCGATAGAGTTGAGATTATCAATTCTAGTGTCATCAGAAAACTATCTGACAAAAAGCGACTTTTAAATAATTGCTTGAAGCAGGTGGCGATGGTTCATTGCTGCCGAGACTCAGGTATTTCTGTACCTCCTGTTCTAAACTCTGGAAAGATAGACGAAAAATATTTTTTCGATATGAAATACGTGCATGGAGACAACGTGCCGCATTTTTTAAACTCAGAGCCTATAAATGAAATAAACAGTTTCATAAATAAAATTTTATCTTTTATCAAAAAAAATATAGATGTCAGCACAAACTCTGTGGTGAATCAAGTATTACTAGATAAAATAAAAGAAATAAAAGATAAGTTAAAAGATCCTCGAGTCAGTCTGATTATTGATTCGCTCTCCGACCACCTACGAACAAACGAAGTTGTTTTACCTATTGGGCCTTGTCACGGAGATTTAACTTTTTCAAACATAATAATCAGCAGGAGTAGTGCGGGCAAAGTTTTGAACTTTATAGACTTTTTAGATTCTTTCTTAGATACTCCGCTTCAAGATGTTGTCAAAATAAGACAAGACACTTCCTTTAAATGGACTCTTGGTTTATATTCTGGCGCTTTAAATAATCACAGGATGAACTACGTGTTTTCTTTTTTAGATGACAAAGTGGATAAATTTTTTAGACAATATGATTTCTATAACGTACATTATAAAGTATATCAAATAATAAATTTATTAAGAGTCATGCCGTATAGCAATAAAGAAAAGCTTGATTATTTAATAAATAATGTTAATATTATTAATAAATTTTGACGACTAATGTTATCATACCTGCCGCAGGGCAATCGACAAGGTTTTGTACTTCTAAGCCTAAGTGGATGTTGACTCATCCCGATGGCTCCTTGATGATAAATAAATCTATCCAAAATTTAGATTTAAATGATGTCGACAAAGTTTATGTAACTGTATTACAAGAGCATTTAGATAAATTTAATTTTGAGGAACCCCTAAAGCAATCTTTTTCTGACATAGGAGTAGAGTGCAACCTTGTTAAATTAGATGAGCCTACTGTTTCTCAGCCCGAAACAGTATACCAAACTATTGAAAAAGAAAAAATAGAAGGTAGCATCTTTATTAAAGACTGTGATAGCAGCTTCTCTCACAAAGTTTCTTCGGGAGATTATGTTACTGTTTGCGATGCAAATACTGTTCCTGACATTAGGCAGTTAGGCGCTAAAAGTTTTGTCAGTTATGATGAAAATTTAGTATTAAGTAACATCGTTGAGAAAAATATCGTTAGTCCCTTCTTTTGCACGGGCGGCTACGGATTTTCTGATGCTCGGTCTTTTTCTAAAAGCTTTCTACTGTCTAGGCACACATCTAAAACTGAGCAGTCTTTGTACATATCTGATGTTATATATTATATGATGTTGGTAGAGAACAAGAACTTTCGAGCTTCCCATGTGAGCGACTATTATGACTGGGGGACAATTGAAGAATGGAATAGATATAAAAGAAAGTATGCTACTTTATTTGTAGATATAGATGGAGTGATATTTAAAAATAGCGGCAAATATAGTGTTCCAAGATGGACAGGGAATCGGCTAGAAAATAACATTTCGTGTCTTAAGAAACTCTCCGATACGGGTAAGGTTACCATAATATTTACTACATCTAGAGATCTTTCTCACCAAAAGCAAACAGAAAAAGCTCTCGAATCTACAGGCATAAAGTACGATAGAGTGATATATGGCCTGCCTCATGCCCAAAGGATTGTGATCAACGACTATGCTGACACTAATCCATATAGAAGTTGTAGCTCTATAAACATAAAAAGAGATGAGGATGAACTAACAAAATTATTAAATTATTATGTCAATTAACATAGACGAAGCAATGCGCCACTATGGCGTTAGAAAAGAATCTTTACTAAGGGATAAGATGTATGGCACTCGTTCGGCGTTGTCTGAAAACGAGCTTAATGAAATTCTAGGTATAGTTGACAGCTACGAAGCTCCCGTATACGGGGAGATAGGTGTTTACTTTGGGGGAACCTTTAGAGCTGTATTAGAAAAAATAAAAGACAAGGATTCTTTTGGTTGTGGGTTCGACTTATTTGAAGACCTTGAAGGAGAAACTTTTGGCAAAGATCAGACTCATGAGTTGTACAACAAGTTTTATATACTAAACGTAGCCTTTAAAGATGGGCTTACCGATAAGCTACAATCTTTTGGGTTGGATAAGTTTGAATTAGTTAAAGGTAGCTCAGATACTACTGTCCCAAGCTCAAATAAAGTGTTTGATGTATTTTTGATTGACGGAAATCATACTTACGCTCAAACGAAAAAAGACTTCGAGTGCGTAATTAAAAAATGCAAGTCAGGCTCTACAATTATTTTTGATAATTCTTCAAACGATATAGAACCTGATCCGAGATACGTAGAGATAGATGGAGGGCCTTGGAAAGTTTGTGAAGAACTTAGGAATGATGATAGAGTTGATTTTGTCAAAAAATTAGAAAGGCTAACTATCTTTAAAGTAATATGAGTTTAGTTTCGCTTTGCATAACTTCTTACAATAGATATTTAAAATTAAGTAACTGTATTGAAAGTTTCTTAAAAACGAATGTTTACGAGCCAAATAATTTAGAAGTTGTGATAGTAGACAATGGTTCTACTGACGAGGAAACTATTAACTATATAAATGATTTAGAGCTTCCGGTTCGAGAAGTAAAAAAAGTATTAAATAAAGTAAATAAGTATCCTTACTGTTTAAGGATTGCTAAAAATCAAGCAAGGGAAATTGCTGCTGGGGACTACTTCATAGACTGCCCAGATGACCATTTATTTGTTCTGAAAGATGATTGGATAAACAAAACTATAGATTATTTTAATAAAGAGAAAGACAAAGTGAGTTGCTCTTGTCACTACGCTTATCCAGCATATAGGTTCAAAAAAAAGAATAATCTAATGAAAAAGAGCCAAATAAACGATGATTTTTATGTATCAGAATTTAAAGGATACTCTGATTATCATTTTATACCTCGCAATAACTACATAGATATAGGAAAGTATAGAGAAGATTTAGGCTGGGAGCCTAACTCCGAACATGAATATCAAGAGAGGGCATACTCAATGGGTTACAGAAGGGCATTGCATAAGTATCCAGCGTCTATAATAAACGGTCATACCGATGCAGACCCAGTATTTAAACTTGTAGAACCTATAAGCGAACAAGAATATAAGAAAAATTTTTCACATTTACAGAGGCCATGCTCTCTCGAAGAAGTCGTTTCACATCTTAAAGAAAACAGTAAAGTAGAACAAATTTAAAAAAAAGTGTAATTATATAAGTCAAATGCTAAACATAATTGGCCAAATAAATACGCAAGTATAAATATGAATCAAAAAAAGCCAAATAAAGTGATATGCGAGGTTCCTACCGCAGAGAAGATGCTATCTAATCTGCTTGAAAGGAGTCGCGTTTTAGAGTCTAGCATTGACTGGTGGGATAATAACATATCAGATATAATTTCAGAAATAGATAGATTAGAAGCCCTAACTTGGAGTCCAGAAATCCAAGCAAAAATTTCAGACGAGCAAGACAAATTAAAAAGGTTCTTGCGTCGAGGCGATACAGAGAAAAAAGCTATCGACGAATTGGAGAAAGATATCCAAAACTTCTTTTCAAAGTGGGGAACAAATTAAATTAAATTAAAAAATTTTTTTTAAAAATGCCAAAGTTCAAGGGAGACAAAGAAAAGTATTACCAAGTCCTGTCGGAAGAAAAACGATGGATGCACGGTGCTTTTCCACACTCAGAAAGCGGCTTGCAACAAGCTAAAAAGTATCAAAAAACCCTTGAAAAACGATATTCCGAGAAGATTATCATTATAGAGGGATAGGCTCCCAAAAATTTTTTTTCACTTTTTTTCATTTTTCCCCTTGACTCTTGTGGGGAAGTGGCTATTGTTTTGCCCCGCTGCTATGAAAGCGATTGCTACAAAAAAAACAAGGACGGTAAACTCCCATGAGTTTAAAGGAAGTAAGTTCAAACTGGACAATGATAGTTCTCAGCTATTTGAAATCCTCAGAAGCAAGATTTATCAAGACAAGATACTTGCTGTAATCCGAGAGTATTCCTGCAATGCTTTGGATGCCCATGTTGAAGCAGGGGTAAACAAGCCAATCACTATCACCTTGCCATCTGCTTTGAACCCTCACTTTAAAGTAAGAGATTATGGCAAGGGGTTAGACGAAGAAGGTATGCTTGAGATTTATGCTACCTACGGCGTTTCGACAAAACGAAACACAAACACTCAAATCGGGCAATTAGGTTTGGGATGCAAGTCTGGCTTTGCTTATGGAAGTAGTTTTCTTGTTACAAGTTTTTACAAAGGTTATAAGAATATATATAACTGCTCGCTTGATGAAACTAACATTGGGCAAATGTCAAAGTTAAGCTCAGACCCATCTGATGAGCCTAGTGGAATAGAAGTAAGTATAAATGTTCAAAATGATGACTACGAGCAGTTCCTTACAAAAAGCAGAGATTTTTTTCAGCATTGGATTGATAACCGCCCCGATATACAAGGGGTTGATGAAAAAGAATTTTGGGGTGAAATTGGCCCCAAAAACGAAATTGTTAAAGGTGATGGATACGTTTTCTATGAAGGTCAAAACCATGCCGTTGCTGTTATGGGTAATGTGCCATACTCTATAAATCTAAATGCTTTAGAGTATCCATACAATTCGACTGAGTATAAGGTTATAGAAGCTCATCCAACTTTATATTTTGAAATTGGTGAACTTGCTGTTACGGCATCCAGAGAAGGGCTTGAATATAACGAATTAACTAAAAAGAGCCTCAAGGCAAGAGTATCTAAAATTAAAAAAGAATTAGGTAATTTGTTGTCTAAAAAGTTTGATGAATGTGGTTCAATGTGGGAGGCCAAGTTGCTTTTTGAGCAAACATTTAATAGTGGGCTTTCTGCTTTTAGAGACATAATTAAAGGTTGCCCTATAAAGTATAAAGGCAAAACTCTGTCAGATTCTCATTATGACTTTGGAGATGTAGCTAGAGAAAATTTAAAAGTATATCATTTCCATAAACATCATAGGGGAAAGAGAGTTAAGAGTGAGGATACAAAAAAGATTTTAGTTAAAAGCAGCGCACTTTTAATTTACGATGATGTAAAGCAGCATCAAGGTAGATTGAATCGCATCGCTCCAATTTTTGAAGATTTTTCAGAAAAACAAAAAATCGAAGGAGTAACCGATTGTGATTATGAGGATGTTTATTTAGTAAGAGCAGAAGGTAAAAGTGGCCAGTTAGCTATAAAACATAAGAAATTAGATTGCCCTTATGCTGTAAAATTATCTTCTTTACCAAAGTATGTATTGAGAGACATTTACCCAAGTAATTCTACCGTTAGGGGAGGCACGGCGACTACAAAAAACAAAAAACACGGCAAGAAAGTATTTGTTTATGATAATTCAGAACAAAATTCATTTCATCATTATACAAGAAGTGATTTCTTTAAATCCGCTACTTTAGATTTTTCTTCAAAAAAGGAAATTGTTTATAATTATGTCAACAGATTTGAAGTCCCGTGCGTTGGAGATTCAATACGCCATAACAGAAATGCAAGCAGTTATTGTCATACTCATCCGAGAGGTTTTCAAGACTCAAAAAATCTTTTAAAATCTCTTGGAGTTAAAGTCCCGACCGTATATTTTGTAAAAAAACCTCATTGGGATTTAGTGGACAAGAAAACAGAATGGATTACCTATGGTGAGTTCTACGAGAGGTCTGTCAACGAGATACTATGTGATAGCAAAAGAGTAAATGAATTGTATAACTCTGCTTTGGTTCACTATCATATAAACAATTTAAACAATGCAGTAAAAGAGATATTACTTCATCTTGATGCTAGTCAAATTGTTAGCGATGATTCTCCTGCAAAAAAATGGAGGGAAGCAGTAGACGAAATGCAGATGGTTTCGCCAGAGAAAGTATTAGAGTTTAACAAAATTTGTGAGCCTCTATGGACTGTATATAACTATAAGCGTGACAATTCCTTTTATTATGCTTCCACAAAAGAGTTCCTACACTTTGCAAATTTTTTAAAAAAGGTAGCGAAAAAGAAAAATTTTGTCCTTATGAAATTATTTAAGTTAGATGATCTATATGAGAATGTTACAAAACGCTATCCCATATTAGAGTCGCTACGAGATTCAGCAAAAGAACACTTTTTAAACTTGGTAAATGTTTTTGACGTTACCTATGTTTCAAAAAAAAAGATAACTAACAGAAAACCTATATTAGCATAAAAGATGAGTAATCTAAACAAAGTTCCAGTTCAGTTCAATCCTGACGAAAACCTTACCGCTGTTATAAACGGTAAACCATACCAATGGACAAACTCGCATCCCTCGTTTCATCAAGCCGTTCAAGCATATAAAGATCAAGATTGGGATAGGCTTGTATCATTGGCAGACGTTGAAAAATCTATTGAAGATTTTTTCATGGCAAGCAAGAATGGAACTATTACAGTTTCAAAAGGAGTAGTATATTACAAAGACGAGCCAATTCACAATTATACCGTTGATACAATTCTCAGATTTATGAGAGGCGGTTACGATGCTCAACCTATATTAAACTTCCTTGAGAAGCTGATGGAAAATCCATCAAGGAGATCAGTTCAAGAATTATATAAATTCTTACAGCATAAATTTATGCCATTACTTCCTAACGGTAATTTTCTTGCATACAAAGGAGTCAGGGAAGATTATACTGATTGGCATACTGGTAAATTCAGCAACAAGGTTGGCGAAACCTTGGAAATGTCAAGGAATCAAGTATGCGATGACGCAAGGATTGGATGCTCCTATGGGTTTCATGCTGGTAGCTATGAGTATGCAAAAGGTTATGGTGATAGAGGCCATCTGATGATGGTAGAAATCAATCCTGCTGATGTTGTGTCAGTTCCAGACGATTGCGACTGCCAGAAGTTAAGAACCGCCAAGTATGTCGTGAAAGATCATTGCATGAAGAAAGAGGAACGCCCATTTGTTGATGATTACGAGGATGATTATGACGATGACGAAGATGATGACATGGACATGGAAGCGTTGAACGATTATGATTCCGATGATTCAGAGTGGGACTCTGGTTACGAGCAGGGCCGAAAAGATAAGGAGGCCGAGATTTTAAAGGCTTTGGGGGGTAGTAGCCATCCCTCAAAAATGACAGAGGCGAAGAAGAAACGTGCTGCCCAAGGCAGAGACGCGAAGGGACGCTTCTGTTAATGTTCATAGCATAGCGATGGTATATTGGAGCATTTTAGGTTTTTGTGTTATTCCCCTAGATGTAAGTCTCCAATATGCCTATGCTATATAAAAAAAATTAAAATTTTTTAAAAAAGATGAAATTAAATTGTGCTACCGTTAAAGATTTCTTTTCCTCTATTAAAGATTCAGAGATCGAATCCTATAACGACTACTGGGCTGAAATGAAGCCTCAGACAGATCGAGCAGCATTTAGACGTTATCTGTTTGCTTTTATGTCAGTCCATACAAGCTGGCAGAATAACTGTAAGGGCTACAATGGAATCAAAGATTTTACCAAGTGGGTTGATAAAAGAAATGAAGGACTATACAGTTACAACGCCGAAAAGCTATTCGATAAAATCCGTCGAGCCAGAGTTGGTTTCCAAAACAACAGGACTAATTTTATTGGGACTTTTTACGATAATTTTTGGGGGAATACTGACAATTACATTCGCCCTGCTGATGGCGAAGGATGGGCTGCATGGCGTGATAGAATTTCTAAAAAGATTTTAGGATTAGGTAATGCCAAGACTTCGTTTGCTATCGAAATGCTGCATCCAACCGAGGCTCAAGTAGTTTGCTTGGATACGCACTTGTTTCAAGTATATGGCTTGAACCAGACCAAGCATGGCAAGTATTACCATCGAATCGAAAAGGATTGGTTAAAACGAAGTAAGAAAGCTGGAGTCGCCCCGTATATTGCTCGTTGCATATATTGGGATAGAAAACAAAACAGAAAAAATTCTCGTTATTGGAGTTGGGTATTAGAAGCATGAGTCTTGATGGAATTGTAGTAAATCGTTACTCTAAAATGTGTTTTCCAGTAGGAGTTGAAATGAAAAAAGAACCTTTACATCCAGCAGAAAGTGGTCGCACTTTTGTATATGCTGCTGACCAAGCTAGAGAAATTGTATCGAATGTAAATTCAGAAGCGATTTTTGCAGACGGTTTTGATGATGCAATTATGGGTTATGATTCAAATGGTGCAGCAGTATATGATTATGACAAATGTTGCCATATACTAATGGATACAAGTGACATGGATGAAAGTGAAGCGCATGAGTATATGCAGTTCAATGTTGTAGGTGCTTACGTTGGAGATTTCACGCCGATATTTATACATACTTTTGTTGCGGTTGATGATTTTCACCTTTTACAACCCTAGAGCTTTCGACAAAAAATCAAAATGAAGATAGAGCAAGTCCCTCTTGATAAAGGCGAAGGAAAAAAAGACGAAGTAGTAGCTCGTAGAAGATACGAAGTAAGAATAAATTTGGGCGACCTCTTTATTCAGCCGATCAAGGGCCATTACGATGCTTCTAAAAGAAAGTCAACGCCACAACCTTTAAAGCATTGGCAATTTAGAGTTGATGAAAGAGGTGCGTATTGGACAAGGGATTATTACGCTAAAAACCGTAGGCAAGCGGTGATGGATATGATTAAGTATTATAGTGATAAAAAGAATAATTGCCATCGAGGTGAACACAAAACCGTGTGGTATTTGTTACCAAGGCCAGTTGATGCGGTCATGGAGATTGATGATAAATACGATGAGGTTCACTTTGATATAAAAATGAAAGGCTGTTTGCCAAACAACAGGTTGCTACCTCCCGAAAAACTAGATGAAGTTATCAAATTAAGTAAAGGTAAATTTACAAAGAATACAGAGTTTAAGAAACAAGGCTCATTTGTCGTAACCGATGAATGGAGAAAAAAATTCTTCAACATGAATCAAAAGAAGCTGTTTTTAGTAAAAGTTCCAGAAGTGCCTTATGTTTTTAAACATAAAGTTACTGACAAGTATTGGGGAGCAATTAGAATCGGCAAAGACAAAGTGGTTGGAGGTTACAGAAAATGGTGCGGAGATCATTGGGAGAGTAAAAAAGGCAAAAGAATCAAAGGAAGTAAAACTATATTTAGAGAACTTAAATCTCACGAATTATCATCAGCGGTGAGAGAAACTATAAAACTCAGAGAAAAGCATAACGCTATATAATTATTATGGAATTAGAATATAATCAGTCATCAGATATTGGATTAGGTATTTTATCAGTTCTTCACCGAGCAGACCAAGAGATTGAAAAACTCAAAAGAGGTAGTCTCAGCACTAAATCGAGATATTGGAAGCCGATTAGGAAGCAGGAGTATGAAACCAGCAAGGTTGGAGTAAGACTGCAAACATTTTCAGAAGGTAATTTAAGAGGCGTTTATGATGAATGGAACAGGGGATACGAATACTTTTGTAACCAAAAGGTTAATACCAAGGGGCAAAAGGTAAACAGAGAACGACTAAAACAGTATGGAATGGGCGGTAAATTTGCATACGGGAAAAATGATGAAGTGGACGAAGGTTTAGAAAAAAAAGAAAAAAATTAAAAATTAAAAAATTTATGTTTATAACATTACAGCAATCAGCGGATAGGAATGGCTACCAAGGTTTAGTAACCATTAACCTAGAAAAAGTATTGCAATTCAAAGAGGTTGCGATTACTGCTTTGGACGGTAGTTGCGAAACTGACGATCATGGGCCTGTTACCTATGTAGATGTAATCTTTAGAGGGCATCACGTTTCAGTTTCAGAAACTATGAGTTCAATCCTAGAAAAGATTAAAAATGCACAAACTAATTAAAACCATATTGTTATCCTCAGTTTGCTTTACGCTCTCTGCTTGCAAGACATACGAGGTTGTCGAGTTTAAGAGATACTATTGGGCGAACACGAACGAAGTCGTGACGGTTGTTATGCCAAAAGATTGGGAACGATTTATCGTGCCAGCCGATGATGGACAACCTAAACGCATGATAGTTCAACAAGATTATAGTAAAATTGAAGAAGTATCTAGCGACGAGGATAATTGACAAACGAATTGACTCCTATGTCGAAAGAAGTTTCGCTATCAAGAATTCAAGAATTGGTAGCACTAGAAATGAATTTCTCAAAAAATTTAACGCAAGGAGAAGCGTCAAAGATTACGAGAGGTTATGTAGACACTTTAAATCGAAGTGGATATAAAGTAAACGCAAACAATCGTTTCATTACAACTTTTTGCAAGAGAACTAATTATAGAAAAATCGAAAAAATCTTAAAGTATGGCTCATTTAATACCACTAACTAACCATGATGATGGAAAAGAAATTCTTTTTAATTTGGATACAGTAGTGTCCATTGAAAGAGGATATAAAAGCACGGTGATTACTACCCGATGGGGGAGGCAGATGGTCAAAGAATCCCTTGAGCAAATTTACGAAAAAGCGTCTCAAAAAGAAAAGATTGACTTCGCTCCACAATTAGATTAGCCTGTCCTCTGCTATGAACATTTTCGCTACTGATATAGACCCCAGCACCGCTGCTCGTAATCTTTGCGACAAGCATATT
>TARA_A100001201_G_scaffold8762_3_pt1 | contig 20547 bp, 41 predicted proteins | sample TARA_A100001201 | Tara Oceans TARA_A100001201 (sample SAMEA2619872) | marine metagenome | biome: marine biome (ENVO:00000447); feature: surface water layer (ENVO:00002042); material: "saline water (ENVO:00002010), including plankton (ENVO:xxxxxxxx)" | depth 5 m | reverse complement strand
TGTTATGTGATTGACCGTAATTTATGTGGTTTGGTCTTGCATGAGTATTGGAATCTCAATGAAGATGAACGAAACTTAATCCACACCAAAGGTGATGATATTTTGGCTTCCTATGTCTTAACCCACTATACAGGAAGATTACATTCAGTCCACAACATTGAATATCAACAATTGGATGAATCTTATGCCTTATCGTATGGAAAATCTCGCCCTATGAAACCTACGGAAGAAATTCATGCACAGGAAATGGATGAGTGGTTTGAATGGCGAACCGAAATGATGCGATTCTGTCAAAAGAGGTATTGTCAATGAAACCGATGGATGAGGTTTTAGATGATTTCTTGGAACGCCTTGAAAATGGTGAACCATTTGCTATCTCAAGATGGGGCGATGGTGAATACCGTTTGATTCAAAAAACACCATTGATGAGAACAGAAGGTCAAGTGGCTCATTACAAAGCATGGTCTTACAATCCTTACAATCCACACGATATAGAAGCGGGACAAAGAATTGTGGATTCGCTATCTTATGAGGCGGAAGGGTTGTATTGGGGCATTCCTTGTTTGTCTTGCTCAATTTGTAATGTAAGTGGCGAGAAACACTATCAAATGTATGAGAACAAAAGCAATTTGACTTATGCTAATCTCTTTGTCAATGGAAACCATGAAGAAACTCAACGCACCTTACCCCACATTTTGAAAAATAGAAATGTTGTTTTTGTGGGAAACAAAGATGCCGATGTAAGCCGATTGACCTTCCCAATTCAAAAACATTTCAAAGTGGGAAACAACGCTTGGTTGCACGATTATGAGATAATTCAAGAATTGAAAGATTATATCCGCAATTCAGTAAATGTAGGAGTGGTTTTTCTCTTTGCTTGTGGGCCACTTTCCAATTATTTGATTACGGAAATTTGGAAAGAAACTCAAGAGCATTTCCTTCTTGATATTGGTTCAGCATTTGATGTGGAATTATACAGTCGCCCCACAAGAGGATTCCATAGTGGAAAGGGCGGATATGGTAAGTTTTGTGAGTGGGATAATCGGGAATGAAAGTATAAATACCCGTTGGGACAAAGGCTACTCATGCCCCTAATGATAGGAATTCAAAGACCGACTGACACTATTCAAAGTGAAAACGATGTCTTGAATAATTTTGATGGTTTATTTATGACTGATGATTACATAGAACACAACAGTTCCGATGCCAAGTTTGGATATTCTATTTTTGAGCAAATGGATTATATCGTGTTTCGTGAAGAAAACTCCATTGATTTCTTCACTACTCATGTCGTCAAATACATTCGGACATTGATGGACACCGATACTATTACAGTCAAAGAAAATGAGGATGATGCCGAGTTTATCTTTGTTGGTTCAGCCACCGAGTTTATTGAATTTTGGGATTCTATGGGAGAGGAAGAATGATGGATTGGAATAAATTGTGGCAAAAGTATTTCCCGCATCTAAGCCCTAAAGAGGCTCATGCTGAATTGATGCAAATGTTCCCCGAAGGGGAAGAAGAATGGAATGCAGGTGAAAAGGATGAGTGAATTATTGGTTGGTATCATTGGAATGGTGTTGCTTTATGCACTTGGAAAAGTCCTTTATCCCGACATACCCCAACATAAGCCCATTCAACAAGAGTTAATCAAAATGGAGGATGGCAAGGATGGTAAATGAAGTCATGCTCAAGGAATGGTATGACGATATGCTTGATGATTGCTACCCCGAAGTGGAAGTGATGGGTCTAAAATATAGCCCCTCCATAGCCTTTTATCGTCTTGACCCAATTGCTTATCAAACAGGAATGAATGATTATGAATCCACGCTTCGTGCTGACCATGAAGAATGGGGCTATCACGCTGAATTATTTGCTGACGAAAAGGAGGAAGAATGACTGAATATGTTCCTGTGGGTGGGCCTTGTCGCCGTCAATGTGATGTGGACAAAGAAACTCTTGTTTGTAAATCGTGTGGGCTATCTTACAAAGTAGCCGATGAAAAGGAGGAAGATTGATGGAAACCTTTTGTTTAGTCATGTTCCTTTTGTTCGTTTTCGGTCTTGGCTTTGGGACTGACATATACGATGATTACTGAACGAATCTTTTATTAACCCGTAGCACTCCCCAACCGACATGGAGGACAACGAGGTTCAACATTCCAAAGACCTTCTCGTTTCCGACCATCCCGTTCATCAATGTTGTGGACACCAAATGACCTATGTTGGTATTCAAACCAAATGGGATAATAGCGAACCCGATTGGGAAAACCACTATCCAAGCGATGACGATTTTTGGGTTTGTAAGGTGTGCAACACTACGAAACCAAGTCGGAGGTATCGTGATTGGTTTGGTTCGGATGACCTTGATATTGAGGTTTATGAATATCTTGAGGCAAACCTTGAGGAAAACGGAACACCGCTTTCTGTCATGGTAAGTGGCTACATGGCTTGTGTAGTTTGGGAAGATTCGGTAATCGTCTTTGGTTATGATGGCAACGAATACTGTCATTCCTTTGGTTTTGAATTGGAAGCACCCAAGAAAGGAATCCTTGCCTCTTTCAATTTGAACCCACCAACGCTCAAGGTTGATACTGAAACGGCATAACCTTCATAAACCTGTTTCGGTCTATGAACAAATATGGGAACAAGAAGCACCACTACCGTTCTTGATGAAGAAGGCAAACCCCTTCTTCGGATTTATCAGCAATATGACGGCTACATTGAAGGTGGAGTCGGAGAAAAACTCATTCGTCTTTTGGAAGGTCGCCGTGTCGTTCAAGGATTTACGATGGAAGACAAAGTGGCACGGAATTTCAACGGTATGTCCTGTCTTGCCGCCCAATTGGTATCGGATTTGAAAGACGGCATTGGTAATGTGTATATCCAAGCACTTGATGAGGATTACGAAGGCTCGTATGATTACACGATTTCTTGTGTTTCCGAACCTATTATTTCCACATCAAAGAGGGTTAAGGATTACCAACGCCTTCACATTGTAATGAAGTCGTATGGTGAAGTCGTCTATGATGGCCTCATTGACAGTTATGACCGAAAGTTAGTGGTGGGGCTTGAATGAGAAAGTGGTTGGGTCGTTTAACCTCTCCTTTCTTTGTGCCGTTGCGCCGTTTCATAGTTTGGGGCGATAAGACCTTTGGCACTTGTGATATGAAATTGACCCTTGAGCCTCGTTATCAAGACCACCCATTGAGAGGATTTGCTGACATTGATGAATCCACTAATAACCGATTATCGGAATTACAAATTAAATTGTCAAAGGACAGGGCAAACATTGAAGGATTGGGCGAGTCGGAATGAGTGGTAAATACAAAATCCGTTTCCACTTAGGAAGGGGAGAGAATTTTCAGCATTGGCAAATCATTAAGCCTTGCGGAACAAGGGAATTCGTAAATCCTCATAGCGACCATGAATATCAAATCAAGATGTTCAATTGCCGTTTAGTTAATCGCACTTCCACCGCTAAGAAAATCCATGATGGCGAGTGCAACAAAACTGTTTGTTCATGGATTGAATGTTCTTCAATGAAAGTCATTGGTGTCATGTCCAATCTTTTCGGAGGGAAAGGCGACCCCACCGATGATTTGTATGAAATTGGAAATTCCGTTGAATTGCGATATAATCCTCGTAAAAATCCCTTTTGGGTTCATTCAGCCACTCTTTCCAATGTTGATGGACACACTTTTCGCCATCTATTTACGAAGGGAAACAAAGTTTATGTGAAGGAGAAATGATTATGACGACACCAATGATGGATGATGCCCTTTATGGAATTGCTTACAAGTCCCGAAGGGAATGTAAGAAATGCGGTAAAAGCGAGTGGTATGATTTGACCGCTACGGGTCATTTACTTTGTCTTGATTGTGGACACCAAGAACCTGTTGAGGACTGATATTATGGATGAATTGAAATTTAGAATTGAAACCGAAGAATACATTTACGAAGAATGGATTATAGAGAACCTTTAACAAGGTGTTCCACCAATTTGACTTCATGGCGAAATTAGCATCGTGGGAATGTCCCCAATGTGGACTCAAAACTCACTACAAAGGTCTATGTCGTGAATGCACCGAATATGATGAAACAGGAACTCCTGTCAAACCTGTTTATCGGGTTCGGGTTAATCATACTCAAACGGAACGCCATGTTCACATTCCAACCAAAGCCGATTTCGTTAATTCACGCCGTAGGCAACCTTCCAAGCGACAGTTAGAGAAAATGAAGGAAATGTTGAATGCTACTTCACGGCGGGTTGATGGCGAAGGCGAAGATTCCGAAGGTGATTTCATGTCCATTGGAGAAATCGTTGCTAAAGTGGAGGAAGAATGATGACAATTCACGCTGAAATGTCTTCATGGCGCAAACATCTCAAAGAGTGTCGGATTGCCGACAGTCGCCCTGTTCATACAATGGTTGAAATGCCATACGAGGGCGAATTCATTGGAGAGTAATTCAATGGAGAATATCGTTTCCACTTTTGATGGAATCTCATGCCTCCAAATAGCGTTGAATCGGCAGGGTCTTGAATACAAAAATTACTACGCCTCCGAGATTGATACGCATTGTATCAAGATTACACAAAAGAATTATCCAAACACCATCCAAAAAGGAAACATTTGTGATTTGACTAAAGCCGATTTTCCCGAAAACATTGACTTGTTGGTAGGAGGTTCACCATGTCAAGGATTCTCCTTGATGGGGCGACAATTGAATTTCAATGACGACAGAAGCAAATTGTTCTTTGAGTTTGTGCGACTAAAAGATGAATTGAAGCCGAAATGGTTTATCTTGGAGAATGTCGTGATGCGACAAGACATTCAAGATGCTATTTCCGATTTGCTCGGAGTCAAACCTATCAAAATCAATTCCGCCCTCTTTTCGGGTCAAAATCGCAAGCGTTTGTATTGGACAAACATTCCAAATGTTGAGGAAAAAATCGCCCAATCTCTTGCGTCACTTCCCCAAATTACGGGAAAAAGCATCTTAACTGACCAAACCTATGAAATCGCTACGGTAAGAAAGGGAAAGAATGGCTCGCCCCGTCAAATCGTCAAACCCGCTACCGACAAGTTAGGTTGCTTAACGGCGAGTTATTACAAAGGCGTTAATGCTGATGGAAGACCTGCCAAATCAAAATTCTTTGGAGATTACGAAGCAGGGAAAATTGAAATGTTGTCGCCTGTGGAGTGTGAAAGATTACAAACTGTTCCCGAAGGATATACCGAAGGAATTTCTAAGACCCAACGATACAAAGCATTAGGAAATGGGTTCACGGTTGAGGTCATTTCTTTTATTCTTGGTTGCATTCCCTAAATGTGGGTTTTTGTCCCAACTTACCCTGACGAATCATAACTCATCTTACTGTAAATCCGAAAATTTTCCACGAACTCCCGAAAATTTTCCGAATTTTCTAAAACCTGCGCTAATAATGAAGAACATAACATTTGATTGCTACAACTGCCAAAGGAAGATAACCGCCCGTTGGACTCCAAAGTATGTGAAAACCTTTCATGCGTGTGGGAACATTTACTACACCTGTCGGATTTGTCCGAGTTTTCCCACCGACCCTCCGAGAATTCTCCGAGAAATAGAAAGTCCCAAGTATAGAAGAAGGTGATACCATGACTGATGACATTTTTAGGAAAAGACCGATTTTAGGTAATCGGATTTTGACTCCTATTCGTGAAGAACCCACCTTCAAACGGGCGATGAGTTTATGGGAGGCTGAAAGAAGGTGTAGGTATTACCCACAAATGAAGCAATCCATGTTCACCCCACCAACAGGTTGTAGGGTAGTGGAAAGGAAGGTTAATGGAACGACTAAGTTTTGGGAGATGTTGTGTAATTGCGACTTGAATAAGCCTCAAATTACGCCCGAAAGGGTGATAGCCAAGATGAAGGATTTGGCCTTCAATTGGACATAATAATGTTGGGTTTTTACAAAATAATGTAATTTTGAGGATATGACGAGTATAGATTACAAGATTTAATTCCGTAGGTTCGGGATTTGAATTCGGAAATAGGAAGGTGAGCCACTAATGATGAGAAGAAAGATTTTGATTCCAATGAAGAATACCTTACAGGAAAAGGCTGACGAATATGCTATGAAGCAAGATTGTCAAACCTTACAAGGAATGACTCGCATTGAAAGCCTTAGTGATGGCTACATTCTTTTCATTTACGCTAATTTTTCCATAACTTGCCTCCGAGAATTGCCTAATGGAGAGATTAGGGTTGATGATTACCGCAACATGAATTTCCTCCCCAAAGAATCCAATTGGGTAAGCGAATCTTTGTGGGAAAAGCAAGAGTTAGAGCGCAAAGCGGAACAAAACGATAAGGTCATAAAAATGGCGAAAAACATGGCTTACAATTGGTAAAACTCTAAATATGTGTAATACGGGGGAGAACTCATGGGCGATTTACAAGAGCGTTTCAATCAAACCTACAATGAAGTCATGGCACTTGACAACCACCCTCAAGCGGGTTTGCATTATTGGCAAAAGAAAAAGCAAACATTGGACACGACACCTTTAGAAAATTGGAAATGGACAACGGTTGATGATAGTTTTGACCCACACGATAGCAACGGAGAATTTCACATTGACCCCGCATGGACAATTTCTATTGCTACCCCACTACACTTTACCAATCAAGTCAAGCGTATTCCAATCATCAATGTTCCAAGTGAAAGAAAAGTCATGCAAATGGCTTTGAACATCGCCCAAGCGGTGCGTAGTGGACTGAAAGAGTATGAAAAATACCAATTTTGTGATGTAGTCATTCCGAAATCTTGATTGGGCCAAACATTTAGATACAAATTAGGGCCATAATTTACCCTATGGTAAAAATCCGAAATGTCCTTTCCCTATTTGACGGTATCTCCTGTGGCTACCTTGCTTTGAAGAAAGCAGGGATTGAGTTTGAGAATTATTATGCCTCCGAAATAGACCCTAATTGCATTGAATTAGCCGAAAAGCACCACAATATCATCTCGTTAGGTGATGTTGCCAATTGGCAAGATTGGGATTTGGAAAACATTGACTTGATTATGGGTGGTTCACCCTGTCAAGGTTTCGCTTGTCAAGGACTTCAATTGAATTTTGACGACCCTCGTAGCAAATTGTTTTTCACGATGGTTGAAATTATTGAGCATTTCAAGCCCAAATACTACTTCTTAGAGAATGTCGGAATGAGGAAACAATGGCAAGATATAATCACTCAATACATGAAGGTTGAACCTGTCCATCTATGTTCATCTCTTGTTTCCGCACAAACCCGAAAAAGGATTTATTGGGCGAATTGGGAGTTTGAAGCACCAAAAGACCGTTTAATTCATCTCACCAAGTTGATAGAAGACAAAAAATTCACAAATCCCGCATCTATTAACGGAAGAAAAATCAACCCTGCTACGGGAAAACGAGAGGATTCTAACCCTAACATTCCTTACACCCAATGTCTTCAAGTCAAGAAAGACAATTCCAAAATGGGTTGCTTAACGACTGTGGCAAAAGATTCTATTTTATCTTCCTTACCTGCGGGTCGTTATGTGGATGCTTTCAACATGGAGGTCGGAGAGGATTGGAGGTATTTGACCGCCCTTGAATACGAAAGGCTACAAACTTTACCCGATGGATATACGGAAGGCTACAATGATTCCACCCGTAAAGCCATGATTGGGAACGCATGGACTGTGGATATGATTGCTCATATTTTCTCTTTCATGTGATGGCGGCAACATAGAAATACTTGTTGGAATAAAGTGATGATATGGTTGTAGCACTCGCACTCTTTGATGGTATCTCATGTGGGCGTGTTGCTTTAGAACGACTTGGTGTTCCGATTGAGAAATACTACACAAGCGAAATTGACAAATATGCTATCGCCATCAGCGATTATCACTATCCATCTAACATCAAATTAGGCGACATTAACGATTGGGAAACATGGAACATTGATTTTGCCGAAATTGACTTGATTTTAGCAGGTTTTCCTTGCCAATCATGGTCGGCAAATGGACAATTGAAAGGTATTGAAGATGTAAGAGGAAAATTGGTATATCCGATGTTGAAAATCCTTGAAGCCGTAAGAAAGGTCAATCCAAATGTCAAATTTTTGTTTGAAAATGTCAAGATGAAAACCGAATTTCAAGATTTTTTGACAAATCTCATCGGTGTTGAACCTATTTTGTTGAATTCGTCATTACTTTCCGCACAGAATCGGGAAAGATTGTATTGGACTAACTTTGACAAAGTAATTCCCCCGAAAGATTTGGGATTGACAATGGATGACATACTTGAAACGGGACAAGTCCAAGCCAATCTTTACTACAACACAGGTGCGGATTTTACAGGAAAGACCACAGGCCATGTTGCCAACCTTCACATCAAAATCCATGAGGCGGAACGGCGAGTTTATTCATCGGATTACAAATCACCCACTTTAACCACAATGCAAGGCGGGCATCGGCAACCCAAAGTCCTCATTGGCGACCTCAAAGGCCATCACATTATGCGAAGATTAACTCCTTTGGAATGCGAAAGATTACAAACATTGGAAGATGACTACACTTCTCAAGGCATCATGGATGGTAAAATAGTCAAAATTTCCAACACCCAACGATACAAGACCATAGGCAACGGTTGGACTGTTGATGTAATCGCTCATTTGTTCAAATTTATGTGAAGGATTAAATACCAATCCCACCCATATTTTACTTATGAACCAACGAGAGTTATTGATTAAACATTTTGAGTCCCGTTCTTCCATTTCGGGTGTTGAGGCGGCGACTATTTACAAAATTCGTTCCCTACCTCGCCGTATTCTTGATTTGAAGCAAATGGGCTATCAATTTGAGAGTGAATGGCGCACAGACCCGACAGGTCAAAGATACAAGCGATACACTTTGACAGGCGTTCCCGATATTGAAGGACATCCTGTTTCCTATCACACCAATGCTTAGATACGCCTTCGGACAAGTGATAGTCATGGTTCTAACTGCCGATGAATTGAAGAAGCAAAAAACTCCCGAATTGGAAAAAATCATTGTTCTCATTGAAGAAATCCTTGAGAGTCGTAGCGACAAATCCGCCGAGATTGCTGTTGGCGACAAGGTTTCTTTTGAGATTCGTAAAAACTGCGTCATTGAAGGCGAAGTATTAGCCAAGACCGACAAGCGTGTTAAGGTTCATACTACCAAGATTTCGGGCGTTTATCAAATTGCGAGTAAGAAAGTGGACATTTTGGCTTCCGCACCGCCCGCCAATACCGAAGAAGAATGATTACTATGAAGCGATTTATTGACGAATACCGAAAGTTTCGCCATATTGTTCGTGAGGAACTTGGCGATTTTTCCGAAGAAGACATTATGTTGCTTTTCTCAATGTATCTTGACAGACCGCAATACAAGAACCCCTTCGCAGGTCTTGAAACCTTTTTCACTCAATACTCATCTTTGTTCAATTCTAATATGAATCCAAACGATGACCCTAATGACCCCGACTTTGATGACGACCCGTTTTCAAACAATACTACCGCAGGGCGTTAGGAAACTTTATTAGCGTGAAATGGGTGGGAGATTTATGAAAGTCATCGCCCTTGACATTGAAACGGCTAATCTTGACATGGATGCCGAAGGTTTGGCATTTGATAATCCGAAGGGATGGAAAACTGCCGTAGTTTGTATGTATGACTCAAAGGATGGTTTGAATTCCATCTATGTTCACCCCGACAATTACGATGAAGTAGTGCGTAAGTGCGGAGGCAAGTTAGGAATTGTTTTCAAGTTTGAAATGCTCGCCTATCACTTGCGAAATGCAAGAAATGATGGATATTTACTCCTTACGCATAATGGAGAAGGCTTTGACTTCCCAATTATGAGCAAAACACAAAAGCAAGGTGGCGTAGGTTCTGTCAAATCACTTTTGGAAAAGTGGCCCGAACATCAAAAATTGGATATGGCACAGTATCTCAAAAATGAAACGGGAATCCGATACCGATTGAATCATCTAATTCACGGACTTCTTGGCGAAGATGAATCAAAACTCATGGATGCGGCAAATGCCCCGATTGAATGGAATAAAGGAAACCATGAAGAAGTTATCCGCTATTGTATTGATGATTGCCACAAAACCTATCATGTCTTTTTGAAGGCAAAAGATATTGGATATTTCACCGCTATTGGAAAAGACGAGTATGTTGATGTTCCCTATGCACCACCTGTAAGGTTGGAGTGAGGAAGTGGTTATGATGGTAAATTGTCCGACTTGTGGATGGAGTATGAAATTGCGAAAAGAATACGCTTCGGGCGGATATGTCTTTGGACACTTCGTTTGTAAGTCCGTTAAGGAGTGTCCCACCACCGTCAAAGTGAAAGCACCTATGGAATGGATGATGGAAACAGGCCGTTGGAAAGGTGAACCTTTATCAAGTAAGTCGGAGAAGTGATGGCACATGGATTCAATTACATTAGGATTTTTTGTTTTCACATGGATTTTCTTCCTATGGCTTGCATGGTTTGGTTGGCAAATGATTCAATCAATTCTTGACCTTAACGATGAAATCTTCGGCCATCTCGGTTTGAAGAAAGACGAAAGTAAGGTTGTGGAAGGACAAATGAGCCTTGCTGACTTTGCCGAAGATGAGTAGGTTTTGCTATGTCCGACAGGGGTAAATTTGAGCGTTGGCTTGACCGCCACAATCACAAAATGGAATTGATGAGGACTTTGACTTCCGCATTAGCCGCCGTAGCATCTTCAATTGTTTTATTCAAGGTGTGGTAATGAAACTAAGTGGCAGGGATTTTTGGCGACCTATTTTCGGTCTAATCGCCTTACAACCGTTGGTATTATTGTGGTGTCTTTGGTTTGACTTAGATTATGTTGAGAATCTTGGAATCTTTTCCATTGTTTGCACTTTGTATCTTATTCCTGTGTATGCTTGGTATGAACGCAAGTGTGATGAGTTAGATAAGAACGAAAAAGTGGGGTGGCCCTATTGAGAATCCCCGACCCCAAAGAACCACCCTTCCCATATAATTTGCCCGTTTCCGACAATGAAGATGTTAAAACCCTAATTTTGTTGGTAGGGGGCCTGCAAAAACGAATTGATGACTTAGAGAAAAGAGTCCGATACTTAGAGTCGGAAAAGAATCGCAAAGAGTTTTCCAAAAGGCGATGATTATGGGTTGGAAAGAAAAGGATTGGAAGAAAAACCAAAATCACAAGGGCGGAGAATCCCGCCGAGAGATTGAGGAAGAAATGTTGAGGATTCAAGGGCTTATCGTATGTCCAAATTGCGATTTGACCTATTCGTTGTATCAACCAAGATGCCCTCATTGTGATGAACCTAACAAAAGTCATTATCCCGCTAAGGTGTGAACGCTTATTAAGGTAGTATGCCTTTAGATAAGACATGACCCTAAATGTCGTGAACCTTTTGGCTACTTCCCGATTTGCGGAATATCTTGACCTTGACCACTTTTCCATTGAGGCTGATGTGGATTTTGACCCCGACAGATTTCCGGGTTTGACCTACAAAATTGACAGCCCTAAAGTGTGCGCCCTCATGTTCCGAAGTGGAAGAATTGTGATTACAGGTGCAAAGAACCTCGCTGATGTTGAAACTGCTCTTGAAATTACCCACAAAGCCCTTCGTGAACATGGTTGCGAAGTTTGGAATGGCTACGATTACCACATCGGAAATGTAGTCGTCACTCACGACTTAGGCCGTGAATTGAATCTTGCCGTTCTTACTGTTAGCCTTCCGATGGCTCGCACCGAATGGGAACCTGAACAATTTCCCGGCCTTATTTACCGTTTGAAAGACGCTTCGGCAGTTTGTCTTATCTTCTCATCGGGCAAGTGTGTTATTACAGGTAATACCTCCCTTGAAGATGCTCAAGATGCCGTTGATGCCTTGATTGCCGACCTTGACGGATTGTGAACCCATAAATACCCGTTGGGACAATAGGTGTTTCATGCGTTCCATTCGTTCTCCTTATTTTGATATGGAGAATCCTTCTAAGTCGTGGACAGCGAAAGCCTCCGACTTCAACGATGATTATACCATCGGTGGTCAAGTCGGACAGACCAATACCAAAGGGAAAATGCAAGATATTGTCAATTTGTTTTACGACAGATACCAAAGCGTAGCCGATTTGTTGAGAAACCAAGCAGGTTTCAAGGCTTCGGGAACAATTAAGCAAATCCAAAAGGAGAAGAAAAAGAATCGCACTTACAACATCGTAGGAATCGTGTTAGATTTACGAAGAACCAAAAGTGGCGGTAAGATGGTCACAATTGAGGATATGTCCTCCACAATTGATGTTTTCGTAAGAAAAGACGACCCCGCTTGTGCCACCATTTTCAAAGACGAAGTGCTTGGTATTTCGGGTCGCTTCGGTGATGATGGAAGAATGTTTTGGGTGGACAGGGTGGTTCACCCCGATTTACTTCCCAACCATCAAAACAAAGGTGGGGCGGAGTTTGACCCCGTATCAATTGCTTTCATTTCCGACCTTCACATGGGTTCAAAGAAATTCTTGGAAAAAGAATGGGATAAGATGGTTGATTGGATGAATAGCACGGATGAAACCGCCCAAAATATCAAGTGGTTGGTTCTTAGCGGAGATGTTATTGACGGTATCGGTATTTATCCCGGCCATGAAGAAAACATTTGTATCGCAAACTCATTTGACCAATATGAAATGTGCGCTCGGAAACTTGATGAATTACCCGACCATATCACCCCGATTTTACTACCCGGAAATCACGATGCTGTGCGACCTGCTGAACCACAACCAATGTTAGAACCCGGCGTTCAGCAAAAATTCAATTCCACCATTCATGTTGGCAACCCTGCAAGGATTAACCTATCGGGTATTGATGTGTTGTCTTATCATGGAAAGGGTATTGACGATATTGTTCCGAGAGTTGAAGATGTCACTTACGACAAACCCCAAGAAGCGATGAAGTTAATGCTTCAAAAGCGACACCTTGCCCCGATGTGGGGAGAAAGAAACGCTTTGAGTCCCGAAGAAGAAGACCAAATGATTATTCGTGATGCACCCGATATTTTCGTGACAGGACATACTCACGCCCATGCTACACAATGGCATCGTGGAATCCCTCTCGTAGTTTCCTCCACATTTCAAGGGGAAACAGATTTCATGCAAATGATGGGCTACAAGCCTAAAATGGGTTATTTGTCAATTTACAATGTCCAAAACCGTCAATTTAGAGTGGCTCAATTTGCAGACAATTAGAGAATGCTACTCCGAAAAGTTTAATAACTCTTAACACTTCCCGAATGGTAGTGGTGGTGTGCAACCGCTACGACAAGGAGGAAGGAATATGACCGAAAAAACATGGGGTTTCAATGAAAATTGGAATTGGAATAAATTGAAGCGCACACGACCTGTAAGGATAAGTGAAGCGAGAAAGTGGAAAGGTGCAAGAACCTTAGCCGAATACAAACAAATGTATTCATCCACCGATGGCCCATTGAACCAAATACATGAACTCGCTACGCAATTGAAACAACAATTACCTATCATGGATGCCATACGAAGATTACAACCTAATTCCGTAGGGGATTTTAGGACATTCCTTGAGTGGGCTGACAAGATTCTCACTAAAGGGGAAAGCGATTGTGTTTTGTCATGGCGTAAAGAGCATTGGGGCGGTGTTTCGTTAGAGGACTTAGCCCACTATCTTTACCAAGAGCAATTTACGATGATGGGTGCAAAAGTCCTTCGCCATTATGATGAGGAAGACCCACGCCCCTTTGACAAAGAAACCTGTGCCTATTGGATTGACAAACTGTATGTGGAGAATACTTACTGTGGATGGAAAGCCGAATTGGAAGCGAAAGAACGAATGGAAAAGAAATTCCGAAATGGCCTAATGAAGTCCGATGGCAAACCCGCTAATGTGGAAGTGAAAATCCCCGACAGGAAAACAGATGCGAAGGGATTAGATTTGATTGTCATGGAGAAGGGAACGGACAATGTGCTGTTTGGAGTGCAGGTCAAGCCCACAACATTTACCATTTCACCCCAACACCAAGAAAACTACGATAATTGGCGATATGGTAATGCCAAAATCACCATCGGATTTCATGGCGAAAAGGCGAAAATCAAGAAAAAGCAACGGTTTGAAACCTATTTGTGCATTTACGACTTGAGTGAAGACCGAAACGAATTGGTTTGGGAAAACCTTGATGCTCAAATTGAAAGAATGTGGACAGGGGCGATTTGTCCCCACTTGGCATCTTGATACCGCTTAAAGGTTTAGATAGGTAATGGCACAATCAAAGGTTAATGCCCTATATCGCACAAGAAAAGCGAGCGTTGCTTGAGCATTCTTTGGCTTCCTTAGCCGCACGGATTGTTGTTGAAGAACCTAAGAGTCAAGCAGGGGTGTTAAATTATTGCATTTCCGCCCTCTTGAACGAGGTCTTGAAGACAAACGGGTTAAACTACCGCAACATCAACGAATTGATTGGTGTTCTTGAGTGTGCTAAATTGGAATTGTATCGCCGTGTGGCGAGTCCATACGAAGACGAGAAGATACAATCCAATGGAGATGTTTTCAATGAGTGATTACTTCAAGAAATACGGCGACTCATCGGGTGGAACGCTCAATGACATTTGCGAAGCATTTCGTTTAGCGACTCGCAAGAATTCCATCTCCGTTATCGCACTTCAACAAAAACACAAGATTGTTTCCGCCGACCACTTGCTCGCTGAAATTGACCGACACTATCACGAAGATTGTGAATGCGGTTTGAAGTCGGCAACCACGATGGAACAATTGGCTCAAAAATTGTATGATGCACAAGATACTGAACAAGGAAAAGCCATTTTGAAGCGAAAAGGAGAGCAAAAATGGGATTTGGACACTTGTAGGAGATGGATGGGTAATCTCATGGGTAAAAATTCCTTCAAGGGAAAGAAGATGGAAGACAAAGCCATCAAAGATTTGAAAGTCCACATTTGGAAATACAAGGTGGAGAAAGCCGATGAGGAAACTGATGTGGCGCACATGGTTGATTTGGTAGTAAAGCAAAACAACGAAGTCAAAGCAGGTATTCAAGTGAAGCCCGATTCATTTTATCACATGAACCTTCCTTATGTGCAAAAACTTCACGATGAATTGGACTATCCCGTTCACCATTTGATTTACGATGCCGAAGGCGAGTGGACAAACTATCTTGCCACAATCTCCCATTTCCTGTGAAACATTTATTAACCTGTTTCAACAAAGTCAATTTATCCTCCTATTCAAAGGATGGGTGGGTGTCCGTTGGTGGTCATAAATCGCAACGATGGCTTGAGGGTTTCCTCCTTCTCCTTGAGTCGTCTTGGTTCAACACGACCATACATCATAGGACTCGGTGAAAATCCGACCTGCACCCACCCTCCGCTATCTTTATTAACCTGATTACGGCACGGTGAGAATATGGCATACATGACATTTGACAGTAAGCAAGATTGGAAGGATTATCAAGACAAAATGGATGATGCTATGTGGGGCGTTTTTGCTAAAGATGCACCCGAAGGCGGTTATTGGGAATTGGTTTATTTTACCAAGTTTCTAAGTCGGTTTTTGATGATGGATGGGGAAGCCATTCTAAGCGTTTTGGATAAGCCTTACAAATGGGATAAGGAATACAGGATTTACAAGAAGTTTCAAAAATTAGTGGATGGGGAAACTGATGCTGAAACCCTTCATTCTATGAATGTATGGGACTTTTCTCAATTGGAAACAGCCATGATTGAACCTAATTGGGAAGACATTTACATGAAGAATCTTTATTAACCCGATTCAATGAGCGTGATAATATGGTTAAAATTTGCTACATTCTAAGAGGACTTTCGGGAACGGGAAAATCCACACTTGCTAAGAACCTGCGTGATAGCCATACAAGGGCAAGAGTGTTTTCCACCGATGATTTGTTTATGGTTGATGGAGAGTATCAATTTGACCCCTCCAAACTTGGTGAATATCACGCTCTAAATCTTGCCAAAGCGACTGAATATATGGAAGGTTTTGGCCCGAATAACGATGGGTTGTGTATCATTGATAACACCAACACCCAACATTGGGAATACGAGAAGTATGTTGAAGCGGCAAAGGAAAACGGATTCATGGTTCAAATCATCAGCATTGATTGGCAACAAGAGGACATTCACCTTTACGCCAAGCGCAATTCTCACGGTGTTCCCGAAGAAGCAATTCAAAGAATGGCTGACAGGTGGGAATACTGATGGATTGGGTTAATACACTCCCAATCATAACAGTCATTGTAATCTTCTCAATTTTCATCTTGAAGATAGCATGGGAATCATTTCAAGCACAAAGGCTCAAATAGTCATTCCGACAATGATAATGTATGGACTGTGGGACTTGTGAAAGTGCAAACCCTATCACTTTAGAGCAACCCCAAGTAGTATCGGTTAATTTGACGATTACTGACAAGGCTCATGCCATGCTTGCCGATGCTTTCGGTGATGATGAAGATATGGCACTCCTTGTGGGTGTTTTATCGGGTGGTTGTTCGGGCTTCATGTATGATTTACAAATCGTTGAATACGCCGAAAATTGTCAAGAATTGATGATTGGCGGAGTCAAAGTGTTAGTCCCTAACATGGCAAGTCATTTACTTGACGGGATTGAAATTGACTACGAAGATAAACTCATGGGCGGCGGATTCAAAATTAACAATCCTAATGCGAAATCATCATGTGGTTGTGGTGAATCGTTTGCTTGATTTCAGCAACCATTAAATAGCCGTTTAATCCATCGTGAATTATGAACATCTTTTTCCTTTCCGATGAACCTAATGAAGCGGCAAAGATGGCTTGCGACAGGCATTCCATCAAGATGATTTTGGAAAGCGCACAAATGCTATCCACAGCGTTAAGGCAACATGGCTACGATGAATCCAAGCACGAAGATTTAGACCCTCGCTTTGAAAAGTGGGTTTATGGCATCACTCACGCTAAACACCCTTCAACGATTTGGGCGGGTAAAACAAGAGCGAATTTTGAGTGGTTGGTTGAACACGCTTTAGCCCTATGCCGTGAATATACCGCACGGTATGGTAAATTCCACAAGAGCGAAGAAATCTTGTATCGCTGTGCTGATTTGAAGCATTGGATTCCCGAAGGTCGTTTGACCGTTCCGCCAAAGTGCATGGGTCTTGAATACAAAGTGGGCGGTTCTAATTGGAAAGATGTTGTGGCTTCGTATCGCAAGTATTATCGCTATGGAAAAGGCTATATGAACAAAGGAAAAGGCCCACAATGGAATAAAATACCAACGAGGAAACCTTCATGGTTCAAGTATGCGTAATTTGTATCAAGAACCCTGCTACTGATACACCGATTCGGTGGAGTGGAAGAAAAGGCTTCATTTGCGAAGCCTGTTTAGAGAAATCGTGGGAATGTCCCGATTGTTCCCGTTTGTTTTACACAGGCGAAAATAAAGGCTACAAACCTCGTCATAATGTGGCAATCGGAAAACGCCAAGAAGAATGTCATGGTTGGAAATCCGAATATCGTCAAAAATTTGAGCGAAAAATGGGTTGGATAAAATCTGTCAAAATTGACAAAAATTAAGCGTCTGAAACAGAATTTAGACCAAAAAACCACATTTAAGATTTGGAATTCCGAATTATTAGATAGTCGGCAAGAGTAAATCACATACATGACAGGAATTATTTCCGCAAGTTTGACTCTTTTCAGCATTCAAGTCGGGTTTCCCGTAGCAGGTATTTTGGTTGGAGATTATTTCCTCAAAAGTCAAAAAGACAAGAAGGTTCGCTACGCATTAGGAATTTCCGCCTTTGCTTTCGGCGGTTGGTTGCTTTCTAACCACATCACTACAAAGTATCTTGAAGATGTTGAGATTACTCTTGAGGCGGAAGGTGAAGATGTAGTGTTAGATTGGTTTGATACAAAACTTGTCAGGAGAACTTCTTATGATGTCAAAGACAATGATGCAAGAATCATCAGTTTTGATTACACCTATCCCCTTACTGATGGTGGGTTTGTTAGCACATATCCCGAACAACAATCAAAGCCCATTGTTTATGAACCGATGATGAGGGAGGGGCTTGAAGAAATTGAGTTTGAGTTAGATGAAGCATTCAAGATGTCGGATGGTCATTATTTCGTTAGCCGCAATTTTGGTAGCACAAACCGAAGTGAAAGAACCGAATTGATATTTTTCACCATGAGTGAAGATGGTAGGAAAAGACCACTTCGTATTTTCCAATTAGCCACAACCATGTATTGATATACCCCTTCGCATAATTGACCCCTCATGTGGGAGTATTGGTTTGAAGCCATTGTGATTTTTATGCTGTTAGGCATTTCGGGTCGCATTTACAAGATGGGTCGTGAATTATCCGATTTCCATGATTGTTTCCATCATTTTGAGGAAAAGGTATTCAACCCTCCCGAAGAAATTCGTGTGGATGATGGAAGAAACCTTCGGGTGATGGGTCTTGAAGATTTCATGGATGAATTCGGCTTTGACCCCCGAAACCCACCGATGGATGAGGGCGATGACCCCGATAATCGGAAAGCGGTTGCTGAATGGGATAACAAACTATAAATAGTGGGAACGGGGTCTTGAATACATGACAGATTACCGCATAGTCATCCGAGATGGCGAGAAAAGGACTACCATGTTGCTTAGTGAAGCCAATCCAAAGCAAATTGCGGCGATGATTTCCATTGAGCCGATTCAAGAGGTTGAAACAACCACTAAGAATCCTTAGATAATGGGACAACACATAAATACTCATGGGCGCAGACGAACCCGATATTTCCGAATTGGCGGAGAAGGCAAAAATCGTAGCGGAAGCCACAGGTCGTGATGAGGCCGATGTGTTGGCTGACTTGCTTGACGATGGTATTGTCAATATGTCAAATGAGGGCGAAAAGTCAAAAGATTTAGTCACGCAATTAAAGGAAGCGGCTGAACTCATTACGACTGTCCAATCCATCAACAAAGAAGTTTCCGAAAACAAGGTTCTCAATGGTGGGGAAAATTCAACAGAAGTCAAGGTTGAAACCACTCTTGAAGGCGACATTGTGGACAGGGCAATTGAGTCCATTCAAAGAAAGTCCGAAAACATCAAGAAATTGATTATCACCATGACCCCACTATTCTTACTCTTAACAGGTGGTGGTCTTGAAGCACTCGGTATCATTGATGTAATGGGTGCGGAAGATGAAGGTTGGGAAGACGATAACTACTACGAAGTATGGGGTTGCACCGCCCCCGATGCTCAAAATTATATGCCCGATGCTACACATGATGATGGTTCATGTTTTTGGGATGATAATAATGGCGGAGGCGGAGGCCCACCCCCTGCAAATTGTCAATGGACATGGAGTGATAACTCTTTCATGGACAACGAAGACCACTTGGTAATTCGTGCGACCTTTGGTGATAATTCATGCCCGCATGAAATGGAAGGGCGTTTCACCGTTGAACTGATGAAGGATGGTTATTATCAAACTGAACATCAATGGGAAAACATAAAATTTAAGCAAAATTATGAGATTAACTTCATATTCTCCGATTTAGAACCGGGAGTGTATCGGAATCACTTCTCGTTTGAAACCTACGATGGCTCAAATTGGAATTGGGATTCGCCCGAAACTCACGAAGTATTTGATGATGCTTGCTATCCCCAAACCGAATTAGACGAACCTATGCTAACTACCGAAGGTAATGACTTGATTGTTGATTTAGTATTTTCCGACATGGGAGGATGCGGTCAAGATATTGAAATTGAGATGGAAATTTGGAATGCGGGAGAATTTTACGATAATTTGGACTATGGGGAAGTCCATTTCGGTGTCTTTTGGATTGAACCCGAAGGCGATTCCTTCATGCGTGTGCAAGGTAAGGCTCAATTGAGCGAACTTCCCGATGGTGATGATTGGGTAGTGAAAGTAAGATACGCTCACGCCAACGCTGATGATGCACCTTATGAAAGTGGATGGCACGAATCTAATTCGGTTGTTATTGACGAAGTGGAAGACCCCATTTATGGTTGCATGGATTCCGAAGCCGAGAATTATAACCCCGAAGCCACCGTTGATGATGAATCTTGTGAATATCCCGAACCCGAAGACCCTTGTGATGTTGAAATCCAAAACCACTATCGGGGTCATGTAGCCGATGATGCCGAACAAGACGCTATCTTAGTCGCCTTTAGAGTCGTTCCAAGTAATTGTGAAGGTGATGAAATTGAAATTGACATTCAATTGTTCCAAAATGGCTACGATGCAAATTATTCCCATTGGCAAACGGTAAGTGGAGATGAAGAATACATTGATATTTCCCATGTCTTTGACGGTGTTGCCGTAGGCAATTCGTGGACACCAACCATTATCGCCTCATTGAATAGTGATATTTTGGAACAGGTTTGGTTTTGGGGAATTGACATTGTGGAACAAGAACCCGAAAATTGTGAAATTAACCTTTTCGGAATTGCTCTCCAAACC
>TARA_A100001201_G_scaffold143181_2_pt1 | contig 20742 bp, 37 predicted proteins | sample TARA_A100001201 | Tara Oceans TARA_A100001201 (sample SAMEA2619872) | marine metagenome | biome: marine biome (ENVO:00000447); feature: surface water layer (ENVO:00002042); material: "saline water (ENVO:00002010), including plankton (ENVO:xxxxxxxx)" | depth 5 m | reverse complement strand
CTGGTAATCAATTCTTTACACCAACCACCGTTATGTATAATGCCCGCCGCTTCAATATTCATAGCATTAGCCATGTATTGAATCATGCCTGTCATTTGTAAGAGCATATCTAATGGCTTCATTTTTTCTTTTTGTTCTTTTTCTTTTGTCATATTATCAACCTTCTATTCTTGGTGCTCTCAGTAATTTGTAGTCGCCATTGATAACTGAGATTGGCGATTCATCATTGTATGAAATGTAAGTAATACCAGCCTTTAGGTATTTGAAAAATGGTGCAGAAAACTCAACAATAGCATCTTTACCAACAGATTCCATAGGCTCAATATCAAATTCAACAGACTCGCTACCTTTAGTAGACGAAATTCTAAGTTCAGTATTAACAACATAAGTCATTTTGTATACTGAATTACCCACAACTTCACATTCTTTGAAAGCCTCCACTAAGTCAGCAGTAGGAACTTTAAGACGAGTAGTTAGAGAAGTTCTTGAACTAATAACAACGGGTTCTTCCATGTTGCGACTCATAGTAATATTAGATACGCTATGGATAATATTATCGTTGTATTGGTGTCGTTCAAGAATAGGCAATTTTACAGACTTCTTATCTGTGCTAATGATAAGTCCATTATTTTCCAATCGGAATAAACAGACTTCATTACTAAGATACTTTAGTAAAATATCTGTATCAATTGCAAAACGCCCTTCAACAGTATTCTCATATTCTTCCAGAGGAATTTTATTCTCTACAAATGTTGCAGGGTCAGCGTTCCAAATACTACATTTCATCTCTTCAGCATCAACACCCATAACAATAGATGAAGATAGAGTGGTTTGTTTGTTATTAGTTCCATAGTTCCACTTTCCTTTAAGCAACACACTTTCAATTTTTTCTTTCATTTCTTTTCCATTTACTTTAAACTTCATATTATCAACTCCTTAATGGGGAAACGGCAACGAATTGGAGGCGAATTCGTTGTCAGCAATAAAGCCGTTATTATCTGACTAACCCCAACATTAGGCTCACACCCTTAGCCTAATCAAAGAGAGCCATTTCTAATAGCCTCAATACCTGTCCATTCAACCTTTCCACCATTACTTTGCATAACAGTAAAGGTCTGTCCAACATTTTCATTGTTGGTTTTAGACTTTCGGACATGGGCAGTAAGTTTGAAAGTCTTTCCTTTTTCTTCCTTTTTACACTCAATGTATTGGAACAATTTTGCCGTAGTATTCTTTTCCCAATCTGGCTTTGTTCCAACAACAGAAAATCCATCATGCACTTCTTTCATGTGCGTGATGAAAAATTTGTGGCATCGCAATTGACAAGCCGCCTTAAACAAACGCTTGTATTCCTCAGTCCTCGCATACCATTGGGTTGGAACCATTTTGACTTTATCAGCCTGTCGTGGGTCGCCACCCTTAATATGATTCAAACGAGCAATCATGTTTGTAGTATCAAGCCAAGTATCAAGACCATCAAAAACAATAGCCTTAACTGCTTTAATTTCAACTTCATCGTCGCCATCTTCAATCTTACCTGTTTCAATTGCTTCATTAACCATAGCAATAAAATAACGAGCCATGTCAGCAGTAGCCAAATAATCAACAGTCATGTCTTCATTATAGACATGAGGATTGAAGATAACAATCTTTTCATCTTCACTCCAATGTTGTCTCCATGTAGGTTCCGCACCTTCATCAAAGTCAAGAATGAAAAGCCAATGCGTTTCACGCTCTTCTTCAGTTCGGCAATCCAATGCTAAACCCGTTTTACCCGTTCCAGGATTTCCACTAATTCCGCAAATTAGAAACGCCTGTTCTTGTTCAAGCAATTTCTTTCGTTGGTTCATAGCACGAAGTTTGGCTTGTTTAAAAGCCGAAGCACTATTGTTTTCTTTTGCTGCTTGGAGAGTAGCCCCTGCTGCATTTCCTTTTTTATTTCCAATTCCCATATTATTCATCTCCTAATTGGTGTTTAAATTGTTCTTTTAGTTGCTTGAATTGTTGTTCAAACAATTGACGGGTGAACTGTTTCCCGCTTTTCAAATGGATTCTTACTGAATATGGATTATCTGGTTCTTCTTCCAATCTCTTCCATTCAATAGATTCCACTTCGGCCATATCAAAACAAAGTTGATGTAGTCTAAAATAAGTTGTGTTTTCTCTAATCATGTATATCACCTGTTTGGGCATCGCACCCTTTCGTAAGTCATTCTATCGCCAACTTATACACGACAACTCGTAGGCTGTTGGTGTATCTCTATGACAACAACCTAAGCGAGAATTACAATTCAGCCAATCTATCGCTGAGAAGCAAAAGTGCTGATGCCCATAGACCAACAAAGATTCCTAAGTTATGGTCATAAAAAGCATAAATACCGATGCTACCAATAATAGATGCAAGGCTACTGTAAAGTCCAATCTTTCTGTAATCCATTAAAATCACCAATAAGAAAGTTCTTCATCGTCATTAGATTCTTCAACTTCAGGTGCAACACCCAAAGCAATACGAGGAAGAATACCATACACATTCAATGAAACAGGATTCCATTCATCATCAAGAACATTTCCGTCTGAATCCTTCTTTTTGGTTTGATTGGTTCGGCCAATAATAATAACATCGGAACCGACACCGAAATCAACATTCACATTAGATGGAACCCAACACGGGGTTGAATCGGGAATCTCTTCTTCTTCAAAACCATAGTTTCCATCAGCAGGTTCAATCCAAATAACACGGTTGCCCGTTCTTTCATTAACAGTCAAGTTCATGCTACTCACAATTCCATCCGTGATACAAAGTTTCATTCCAGGATTTGACATAATTTGCTGGTGATAGTCTTCAATTTCCATCAAGTCAGCAACATAACTTTCCATGTGTTCAGCCAACAAGTCTTCCATAGAAGGAGTATTACCAACAAACAAATCATCCTCAGCATCAAGATTGTCATTGTAGCGGATAGAACCAAGTGTGCTGGTTTTAATCCCATAACAAGCATTACGCTGGTCATTGAAGAAAGCGTGGAGGTGAACCCATCGGAAAGGTTCAACAGACCAATTCTTTGCGAGAGTGTCCTTCAAACCAAGTGTCCAATACTGATAGTCGCCACCGTCTTTCTTTGCGATAAAGTGAACTCGTCGTCGCCATTCTTCAGCAGGGAGAGGCTTACCGAAACGACTGTTCTTATCACCGCTTGAATATGTTTCCAAGTTATCAATAGGAACAATCCACTTTCCTTCATCTACTTCAATAGAAGAATTAGGTAGGTCGGGAATAACCTTCGTTTCAACATCACCGTTTCGCAGTTGGCTCTTTTCATAAACACCATTTTCAAGAACTACTTCAGCAATACGGCCTTCGTTAAAAACAGTATTTGCATTTGTGTTGTAGTCATTCAATAGATTCCTACGATTGTATTCCTGAATATCACGAGCAGGCTCAGCACCGACAATAAATCCAAAAGCCATATCTCCAAATGAATCACTTGAGGTTCGGGTGCTTTTCTTTGTTGAACTTCGCACAAATTGGCGAGTCAAAGCAAGAGCAGACCTCATGTGCTTTTCATTTTCCAAATCCAACCCATTAGCGGTTGCAATTTCTTCCATCTTCGTTGTCATTTCTTCAGAACTGATACCAAGTTTGTTAGCCAATCCGTTCAGTTCTTTTGTCATTCTTTCATTCATTTTTTTTCACCTTTTTGTTTTACTGGGTAAATTGCGCCACAAACCATGACACAATAATTTTCGGAGTCATTACCCTTTGTCTCCATTCCATTTCTCCAATTGCACTAAGGCACTTAAATGTAGTTGCCCTGTTCAATTCCATATCTAACACACAATGGTGCAGATTAACACAAATTTCCTTGACAGAATTGCCGCTTAACACACGCTTCATCAAAAGACCATGCGCTTTCATCGGGTCGTCTGTAAGGTATTTTACAATATCATAATAGTCATTCATAAATTCCTTTGCCTTTGTCTTCAAGTCGGAATTAGTAAAGGCGACGGCTTGTAATTCATTGACCGCCCTTCTCATATCTCCGTTCATCATGCCAGCAAAGGATTGTATATCTTCATCAGGAAATGAAAGGTTCTCATTCTCACAGATGTTTTTGAGCATACTTGTCATGGACTCATTATCTAATGACGAAAAGTGATAATTTGCACAACGGCTACGGATAGCATAATCCACAGATGTTTCATCGTTGCAAGTTATCATAAAACGAACTCCTGTTGCTCTTTCCATAGTTCGCTTCAAGGCTCGTTGTGAGTCTTTTAACATACCGTCAATTTCGTCAAGTAGAATAATCTTGAAGGGCACATTATCTGACCCCTTAGTATTAGCAAAATTTGTAATGGTGTTGCGGATAGTTTCTAACTTTCTGTCTTGACTTGCGTTAATTTCCATGAAGTTATTTCTCATTTCATCTCCAAGATATTGCATAGCCAATACATAGGCGGCTGATGTTTTACCCGTTCCAGGTCTTCCGTATAATAAAATATTAGGAAGATTAGTTTTATCTATCCATGATAGTGCGTCTTCTACAAATTTATGTTGTCCTACAATATCTTCAATCTTCTTTGGTCTGTATTTTTCTGTCCAATTCATTTTCAATCTCTCCTATTCCTTTACAATAACCACAGGGCATTTCAAGTGCCTGCCCTGTTCCAGCACATTGTTTGCATTTCCTCGGTTTATTTTCGGGATTGCATTCGCTACAATTCTTATGATTTTTAAATCCTGAACCGTCGCATGTATTACATAATTTCATTTTAACATACATATTAGAATGTCTGCTATTAGATTTTTGTGTAATTTTATAATTTTTGTTAGTTCCTACATATGAAGTTACTTTTCTTTCAGTAGGGACATATGTAAATGTTCCACCTTTCTCCTCTATGTAAGACATAATGGCATTAATGATACCGTTTGATGTTCTTTCAACACCATCGTTCATAGCCCTATCAATATATCTTTCAGCATAACTTTTGTTCATTTTCCTACCTATTTAATCACCCACCGTTTTTACTTCAGAAGAATCCACATCCTCATCATACAATTTAGAAAGGTCTTTAATTTTAAACCTGCCCGTCTTAACTACATCAGCAAGCCAGACAGTAAATGATACTCCTTGAGATTTTCTCATTAAAAATCACCTAACTTAGTGTTTGTGTATCTAATTGATTGCCTTCTCGGTTTCTTCAACCCAAGAATCTTACATTCTTCAGCATCAAGTTTTGAAATAGCCCATTCCTTCCATTCGGGATTTTTGAGATACGCCCTAACGAGATAAGCATCCTTTTCCTTTAGACCTAATTTATGACAAATTTTTGGGACTGGAGAATAAGAGTTTCGCTGTGGGAAATTTACTCTTCCATGATGGTTGCCACTCCAAGAAAAGACAAAGATTTCCATAAAGTAATCTTTATTCCACCTTCTCATAATCTGGTCAGAAAAGGCAATCTTTCTAACATCAATATTTGGGGCAACCCAACTCAATATTTGCATATCTGGCGGGTTATTAAATTTCATGTATCTCAATACTTCGTGTCTGTCCTTGTTCTTCAAATACTCAATGTTTAAATCATAGACACTTTTATCAAACTTTAATGGTTTAGAGCAATTTGGCGCATCTCTTTTAATTAATTCTTGACGATTATCAGTCTGTCCCATACGCTTTCTTACACACATATTCATAATTGACTTAGGCACATCCTTCTCATTGATAGATGTAAGCACCACATTTTTATGAATTGTTAAGATGTTAATAATTTTCTTAGTTTCAGGCTTGTAGTTCACTTCCTCAATAAGAATCCCATGATTTTTTGGGTATGAATATATGTCATCAATTGTAATATTACAAGCATCCATCACAATAAAAGGACGGGAACCCAAGATTTGTTTTGCTCTCTTGGTTTTACCTGCACCATGACCGCCTACAAGCAATTTAAATTTCGTTGAAGTAGTTTTCATCATTCATCATCTCCCTAATTCTATTCATTCCTTCTTCTTCTAAATGATTTTTTTCTGATATTTCTTCTGATACTGCATCAAATAAACGCCAATCAGCATGAGAACATGGGAGATTTTTATTCATCAATTCCCTAACTGCGTTAAGTGCGGCTCTTTTACCTACAATTAATACTGGTGCCTTTCTATTCGGACCTTCAACAGTTCGCAGATTACAATCAATATCCAATGTCTTAAATTTTCTTTCTAATGCTAATAGAAAGTCATGTGATGCTCTAAACATAATTCTAACTCTAATATTCCATCCTGTTTTACTTGTATTAGATTGATAACTTGTAATTTCAGGTCGGGCAATTGTTAGTAAAATTCCACTCAATTCCCCATTGTTAAACATCACGATTCCTCATGTTCATCAAGGGTTGTCTGTTCTGGGTCTGTAAGTTCAAGAGGCAAAGGTTCTTGCAACTCTCTAATACAAGCCTTAAACAAATGCTTGGGCAATACACCTTCTATTCTGTATAGCATCAATTTACCTGCACATCGCAAATGGTAATAAGATTGACCACCTTCAATTTCTTGCACTAATCCTTCCTCTATACCGTTAAACGGTTCGTGGCAGTAATGGCAAAATCTTCCTTCTTCTATAGTTTTAATATTCATTCCAATAACTCCTGTAATTGTGTTGGTTCTTCTTTATCATCTCGGTATTTTACATAGCGGGGGAATCGCAATCCATACTCTCCGTTTTCATTTTGAGTGAGAATGTCGCCCTTCACTTCAATAAGCATATTCCCTGCACCTAATCTATTATATTCTTGGCTTAAGAAGTTTAGGTCTGATTCTGTAAATCCTGAACCCACCCATCCAATAGGGACTAAATCATTTCCATTCTTAATAGCAATCTTGAAAGAAGCATAAACACCAACACGCTTTCCACGACCTTCAGCCGCATCAGTAATAACACAATCAACATCAACCAAAGGTGGCTTGTATTTTGCCCAATCTTTAGACCTTGCACCAAATTGATAAATGGCGGTTGGTGATTTAACAATAACTCCCTCATAACCTGCTTCAATTGCTTCTTTATAAACATCCATAAATTCATCATGGGTTTCAATTTCTACCGTATGGGCCAGAATATCTTCTCCAAAGTGCATATTCAAAGTTTGTAGTCTTGTGTCCAATGGGTCTTCAAACACGGGTTGTCCACCATACATTAGACAATCAAACAAAACAAGTTTAACTTCATGGCGATAAATAACCTCTTCAGTCTTTCCATGAATACGACTCATAATGTTCTTGAAATCGGCAGGGTTTCCATTGGTATCAATAGGGAAAATCTCACCATCAACAATCCAATCAACGGGGTCTGTGTTTTCCTTGATGATTGGAATAAGGTCATTTTCAAACTTAGAAGTAATATCATCACCTTTTCGGTTAAAGATAAAAATACCCTCCTCATTCTGATGGATTTGTGCACGAATACCGTCATACTTGTAATCACAAAATTTCTTACCACGCACCGTGAAGTTAATGTTTTTAGCAAGCATTGGGTTCATGTAATTTCCTGCTTCGGGGATGCAAACAATAGCACCGTTTGAAACAGATTGTTCAATACATTCTCCCATACTCAAAAAGGATGTAGCCTTCTTAATATCAGCATTAGGAACACCGTAGGTTTTGTTCATGATTTTCTTAACGACATTCTTACCACACTTATTTCGTGTCTCGTTAAGTGCAAAAGCAATCAACCAACGCTTTCCAATGTGGTTTAGAGCAGGCCAAGCAGCCATAATCAAACCATAAGTTTCTTCACGGTCATATACAGGACTACTCAAGGCGTTGTAAATACTTCTAACGGTAATTAGTGTATTGTTATGTTCATGTCCTTCTGTTAATTCTTGAACGGCTTCACCGAGTCCACCAAAAGTTTCAATGAACCCCTCCACCACATCATCATCAACATTTAGTGTTTCAGCAATACGGCTAATCAGTCCTGCTTCTCCTACACCTTTATTTGGGTAATTTCTTGCCCATAGGTTTAGCATAGCAATTGATTGTTGTTCATCAGCATTAATGTTATCATCATAATACTTCACCATCTGAGTAGGTGTCATATTCATAAATCGCTCGTTAATTTCTGCAAATTCATTCCAATTCATTGTTCCACTCTCCAAATTCTTCTTCTTCTTCTTCTTTTTCTTCTGCTTGTTCTTCCACAGGGGAACGGTCAAGCAAATCCTGTATTCTCAAATATGCAAGTCTGACATTATGAATGGACAGTCGCTTATTTGATTCTTCGCCGCCAGCATCCAATTCACAATATTCTGCAAGAGACTTCAATAGTAATTCTGCCCTAAAAGCAAATTCTTCTATTGTTGCATCTGGCAATTGTCGGTGCGGTGCTACGGTCTTAAATATTCTTTTCACTTCTCTTTTACTAACCATTTTTCCATACTCTCCTTTTGGTAAAAGTATTTTGGACTTTCTATCTTCTTCAGGCTCAGGCAAATCCAAACTGAACCACTTAACGAATCTATTCGTATAACCTCGTAGTCTTTAGTTACGATTTCTGTATCAATCTCTGGTGTTTTTCCATAAAGTCTGGACAACTCACTTGAGACTACTTTTATGTTATCAGCAACATATTTTATGATAAGAGGTCGTTGTATTTCCACATAGGGTGCATACTCTAATTCATACTCCCCTGTCTTATTACAAACATTACATCCTGCCCCACTACAAATTGGACAGGTGATGCACATATTAGACAATACGGGAAACCTTACTCTTCTGAGTCGTTTAGTATTACGACTCTCGTGTGTCTCAGGATTTGACTGTTTTCTTCTTTCTCCCATGTGCAATACTCCTCATTACCTAATACAATTGCTGAGTCTAAAATAGGTCGTTGAATCCTCAAGGTATTCCAATCGGTTGAACTAAAATAAGCCTTACCAAAAGGATGGGTATGAATCCAACATTTCATAGGGATAGTCAAACCCTTAACACTCTCATCTTTATAATCAACAAATGATGCTGTTCCCTTACTGATAAACAACTTTTCATCACGGTCAATAACTACCGATACTTCAAGTCCAGGCAAAATGTTAGTGCTCAGATTCCAAATAGCATCCCAAAATTTTGCAGTATTTCCATTTTGATTGTAATTTGCTCTCAGCAATCTCTTCATTTTATTCCATTCTGCTAAAGGCATTTCATAGTTTTCTTCTTCCATTTTTTTCACATCCATGTTGGTTTTGCTCGCTTAGTGTATTTACTTCGCCAACTATTCCATTGTTTATCACCACGATAATAGTTTCGGTATGCTTCAATAGAGCACTTCGTTTTGTATTCATCGGGCATACATTGGGGTGGCTGAGTAAATCCATTGTCCTCAATTAGCATTGGAGGATTCCTCAAGACTTCTCGCAAGCATCTGTCGGTCTTGTGTTCCTTTCCATAGCGATATGTATATTCAATGCACAATGATTCAAACAATTTAAATGTCCATTGATAGTGCTGAAGACTTGAACGAACCCAAATCGTTGAGGGGTGGCTAATATGTGCAGTTTTGTAAAGCACATTAAGTTTATCTTCAGGCAATTTTTGAAACACATATTCATTATCATCGTTGCAATAATAATATTGGTCTACAACACGATGGGCGGTTGATAGCATTTGAGCCGTTTCTAAAATCATCTTGATACAATGGGCATCATTATGCATAATTGCAGCGATACTTGGGTTTTCATGAAGGTAAAATATATTCATCGCAACCAAGCCTCACATGTCCAATAATTAATTTCAAAGTCAATATTACAATAATAATAATTCATTTTCTATCTCTCCACATTTTGTTTGTTTCTTCTGCACATTTAAAACACCAGAAAACTTGATTGTTCAAATAATGAACAGATTTACCGATGCTAACTTTACATTTAGTGCAATTCATTTCTTTCATTGTATCTTTATATTTCATTCTTCTTCCCCCAATAGATTGTTTGGCTCAGGAATAATAGGATGCCCATCAGAATAATCCGACAACACTCTATGAATAATTTCAGACATAACCCCAATAAACACAATCAAAACTGCCAATGTAATAATAGGATTCATTCTTTCACCTCTTTCCAAGTAGATGCTACACCACAACAGGTAATAGCATTAACAATAACTGGAGTTTCTCGTTCATAGTGGCGACCACATCTCTTACAATCATATACTACTGTCATGATAATCACTCCAATGGTTCAAATCCAAGTGCAATCTGTCGTTCAGCAGAACAATCAAATGGGTTAGAATGAATCTGTCCACTTATGCGATAACCAACTAACTTAATATTGCTTTGTTCCTTTGTAATAACTTGCCCGCATACACGACAGGTAGCATTTCCTGTTCCCATGCCGACAATCCAGCCTTTAATTTGTTCTTTCTTTTCTTCACTCGCCATCATCATCACATCCATCATCGTCTAATGTTCCAATTCCAACTGCCGCACCCAATAACCAACTTAGTAGACCCATTTAAATCACCCGTTAATCCTGAAGTGCTTTTCAACATAGTTCCCAATGAAATAATTTTGCATCCATTGAGCACCATAGCCTGCAATAACAACCTGCATAAACTTTACACCTTCTGCCTTTCCATCCCAATCATTTCCTTGACAAGAAAAAGAACCATCAGGTCCACTTGTAAATGCATTGTAAAACTTAGGGTCTTCTTGATATGAAATCATAGCAGCATTCCTACCTTGCGCTCGCAAATCCAACCACTTAACATCGGAGTTATACATAACCCTACGAATGTCAAGGTTATCTGCACAACAAACAACCAAGTCAAATCCTTTAATTTGACCAGCAGTTAAAACAGGAAAAGGCTTAGCGTCAATTTTGTATCGCTTAGCCATAGCGTCTACCTTTTTTGTATCAACTTCCATCTTAGAGAAATTTTGGTAGGTAATATTCTTTTCTTCCACAATATCAGGGTCATAAACCGTCATATTGTATAGTCCTGTCTTATCCAAAAGAGGAATTAGAAAACTTCCAATTCCGCCTGCCCCAATTATTAGCACATTTCTTTTCTTTCCTTTCTTCATTTTTTCACCTTCTTTATGTTTCTTTTTAGTCGTGGCAAACTAATGCCAAATTTTTCACACACTTCTTTTTGGGTATATGGTGTGTGGACATATACAAAAGCAGCAATAATACCTCTTGTTAAAGTTTCTTGCTCTTCCCAATCTTTACAAGCCTTAGCAACCTCTTGATTACTAATCTCATGGTTAGATAAAAACTCGTCAATATCATTTAAACTAAACACTCCTGCGTTACTAAAGTATCTTGCAATTTTTTTACTTAGCCTTGAGGTTTTTGCTGTATTACACCCCAAGAACTTACAGAACTTCCTAAGCACAACTGGTTTATTTAAATCACTCATGGTATAATACAAAATAGCACAGGCTCTCTCGGCCAAATCATAGCCTTGATAAAGCGTTGTTTTGCTAATATGTTCATGATTCTTATTAACCTCATCAATATCATCAATATTAAATTGATTGCACAGTAATTGCAGTTCAGAAGTCTTTACATTTCTTAACTCAGTTAGTCTTCCAATCTCCACAATCCTATATGCTTGTATGCAACCGCATTCTTGACAAACGGGCAACCCGAAATCACGGTTTAATTTTAGGTGCTTTGCTTGACAATTTACACATGGCATCCCAATCCAACCTAATATCCTGTTGATTTTCTTTGTGATGTTGAATGTAGCGTGATACGGTAGAAACTAATTTCTTCAACATAGCATCGTTTTTACATGCGAATGCTCTCGCCGCAAATTGGTCGCCCTTTGTAGCACCATTACTTAGATTGTCAATACAAATTGGGCCAGACCATCTGGCAACTCTATCAGTCTTATTGATAATAGGATGGCTAAATGGTTCGGTTTGTGCTTCTCCAGCAGTTCCTGTTGTTAAAACATAAGTAGAAACATCCTGAATACCTCGCTTTGATTTATTATCAACAATCATCCAATCAGCAAACTTACCACGAACAAACATAGCAAGAACACCATTGTGTTGTCCCTTAGTAATTTCGGGGTAATCACGGCACATATTTTCAAACAATTCCATCGCTCGCTTTTCTGCACCCTCAGGCTTTCGGTTCTGTTTCAAAAATTCCTTCATAATCTTAACCTGCGCCTTTGTAGGCATTTCACCAACCGTTTGATAAAACAATTTAGCAGGAGGTAAATTAGACCATTTCTTTGAACGCTTACGACCAACAAGATAAGAATCTACAAGAGAGTTTAATTCTTTAACACCAATTTCACCCCAGAGACCAGAACTTACTTCAATTGCAAATTTGTCTTCATCAATTTGCATTAGATTAAGACGAGTCATTCGCTTCTCAATTTCATTACCTGTTCGCTCATAGAAATGATAAGGCACACGATTTTCCATAGCATACGCAACATTTTCTGGAATGTTAATACATCGGTTTAGATAATCATCAAGTGCTTCTTGTGCTTCAACACCTTTTCCATCCAAATAAGCGGCTCGCATAATAGTTCGTGCTACTGCTTTTAGAATAATTTCAACATTGCACTTTTCACCATTGATGGCATATCTCGCACCATCCTTATGAATTGAAATCAAGTAGCGACAACGACCAATACGAAAAAGAACAGGTCTTGGACTTCGCCTGACCATACCGATAATATCATTGTTCTTTAATCCTTGATAGATAGACTGAATTGTTGGTTCAGTAGCATCGGAACGATTACCTCGTCGTGCATAAATATCTACATTTCTACTTCGTCGGATGCTTCTTGATGATAGAGGAGTTTCCAAAATACTCGTTCTATCGTCTGATGCATGTCTAATTCTAAAATTTAATGTTTGTTCACTCATTTTTCTCACCTATAATTTTTATTACTTTGTTTAATTGTTTCAAACTTAGTTCCTTTCCGTCAATAATTTGTTGTCTAATACTGACGAGGAAGTTTTTCTCCCATGTATTTTTACCATCCTCACTACTAAAATAAGGCAGGTCATACAAAGCCAAAGCCTCGGTAAATAGTTCGTTTGATTGTTGTTCATATGTGGTAGCCCTTATATCTTCTGCAATCTTTTTTGTAGGATTAAGATACTCAATACGGGCGGCTTTCTCTTCATCCTTATTATCCATCATTTTAGTAAAGCGTTCTTTCTTTGCATATAACAGTTGAACATCACGCCATAGTCTTTCATTAGGATAACCACGAGTTTCAATCTGTCTTCGTGCATTGTTGGGATGATTCCAACGCCAGACTACTGAAGCCATTTTACCGAGAGAACCTTTCTTGGTTTTAGCAATAACATATGTGGGTTCATATCGGCGTGTCTGATAGGAATACTTCCTACCCTTTTCACGAACATTAACTCTCAAGTCAAGTTCCTTAACTTCATTGAAAAGTTCTTCCCATTCATCACCATATTCATTCCACCACCATTCAGCCTTCATGCTTTTTACGGCTTCTTTTAACCATTCTTGAATTAACTCTTCAGTAATTGCTTCAGGATTGACACCTTTATGTTCAATCAAGTGGCGAATAATCATCCAGTTGGTGATATGTTCACTACCAAGAATTTCAAGTTCGCCGTTTTCGGTATTCTCAATTTCAAAATGCCAAGCAATCTCATGACCACAAATACAATAATGTGGGTGTTTATGTTGATGGACTTCGGGCAAACGCTCAGCATCCTTATCACGCAAAGGAATATACCATGTATTCCCTGTTGCTCGCCATTCGTGCTTTGCTTCTTCCCAATTATCAGATACTGATTCTTTAGTCAGACGCTCAATCAAAGCCTTATTTAGAGCACCTGAACGACTAACACTAATGTTATCCAACATTTCACCATCTGCAAAATGTGTTCCTGCAAAATCATTCATCATCATACCTCCTGTAAGCCAATTGCTCTTCCAAATGTGTATCGCACAACTCATTTAATTTACCATGCAGGGATTCTGTAATTCCTGGAATAGTATTTCTGTGTAAAGCCAACCACACATCATGGTGTTGATTAAGAACAATAACCAAACCATTGTTATCCTCATGCGACTTAATCACAATAGGAGGCATTTCTTCGCTGTTAATCAGCCTAAATTCTACTTCTTTTCTTTTTCTCTTATTTCCAATTGGTGTCATATTTATCACTCCATATTCAATAGGTGTGTTAGTGGGTCTTGTTTTAGAGTTTGCTTACTCAACAAAATGTGAGGAAACTTACTCAATAGTAAAGGAACGACCTTATTCCAATCTATTTCTCCGTCATACTGTTTAGTCCAAACTGAACCGTTGGATTTTAACGATGTGACTCTATATACTTCATGTTTTTCTTCCTTGCTTTCGCTCATACTTATTTCTCCATTGTCAAATTAATCTAACTTCAGAATATCTTGATTGTCATGCAATCAAAAAATTTCACATGACCCTCCAGCACAGGCAATTTCACCACTAAGGTCTGTATCATCTTCTGTTTCCACAATCTTAGAAAGGTCTACTGCTGTCAAGGTATTAACCATATCATAGTATTGAGCCATTCTAATAGTTTCAAAGGGTGCTTGTTTGTATGTCCCGCCATCATAGGGTAAAACGGACAAGCCATTGTAGTATTTTCTATTATTCCACATCCATTCCCCGACTTCATCCCATTCATATTTGCGGATTGATACAGTAGCCGAGACATTATGGGAGTTCATACCTGAAACATGGCCTCCTTTGACCCATGTGCGACTAATGTTCTTCACCCTATGAAGCATATTCAAAGCGGTTTCCTCGCCTCGGAGGATGGCTTTATCGGGTGCTTTTTGGGGTAATGAAATAACCGCCGTATCATGTGGTCTGAAGTATTCATCCTCAATCAGTTCTGGGTGATTTTGAGCCAGATAATTGTAAATGGCTTCATTCTTTCCAACACGGATTCTCCTAATGTAAAATTCATCATGCCATGCGTGAATGCCACTTGATGTTCCAAGAACACATGAAGTAGTTCCAGCAGGTTTAACACAAGTTTGTCTCGCAGCAGGGTTAATTCCAATCTCTTTTGCAATTGCTTCGTTTGTTGCTTTTATAGCATTAGTGATAGCCTTAAAATCCATTTTCTTGACACGATTAGAAGCAATACCTGTCATAGATACACCAATTAGCGCATCACGCTCGGTATTTTTTTGCCAAATCTCTCGCAAGTAGTGAAAATCAGTATATCCTGCTTGTAGGGTAGCAATAATGGTAGCCGCAGTTGCTCTTTTTAGCAAGTCTTCTTCATCAATAACATCAGAAGCATTAATTTCTACCAAGTTGCAAAACTGATTTGGTCGCAAAGCAATTTCACAGCATGGGTTGGTGCCCCAATCTTTGTCATTAGTAAAATAAATTCCTGGTTCACCTGCGCCAGACGCTTCAATGTATTTCCATAGTTCTTCAAAGTCCTTTTTCTCAACTTTACTTCTCACTAAAACAGCCGAATTATTTGCACGACCACGCTGAGGATTTAGTTCCCACCAATTACCTGATTTTGCAGTAAGCATATCATAATCGTCACGGCTGAATAAAGAAATTAAAGCCGCACGACGAATACCGCCAGCCAAAACTGCATCTGCAATATGACACATAATATCATGGACTTGAATAGGTTCTAATTGTCCATGATTGGGGGTGTTTTTTAGGATGCCTTCAATTTTATTAATGGCAATTTTTAGTGGTTCAGGGCCTGGGGCTTTTCCTCCAGAAGTAATTAAACGCTCTCCTTTCAAACGAACATCTGAATAATCAAAGATTGGCGTTGAGGTGTTTCGGCCAAAGTAAGATTTCATTAAAACCTTAATTGCGTCTGACCATCCCTCAATAGAATCACCAACTAAATAACGGCGAGTTCTTTTAGGATTAGGGTGAATAACTGACGGCAATCGGGAAACATGATGCTTTTGGACTGAATATCCAACACCTGTTCCACCAAGCAAAAGAAACATTGACTCACTAAATGCTGCTATGTTATCAATGGGCATGTATGCACAATTATAGATTCGGTTTGGACTTAATTCAATAGGCTTTCCAGCAAATTGCATTGAACGCATAGATGGTAAAATCTTTTTACCTCTCACAAAATTGTAGGCATTGGTAATAACATCTTCCAATTGAGGATATTTCTTAATATGCATATTCATATTTCTGTCGCATAATTCTTCCCAAGTTTCTCTTCGTTGGAGTTCAGGTGTGTATTTTGCATATTTCATATGAACAGTAATATCGCTCAAAATTTCATTAGGGTTTATGTTTGACATAATTTCACTTCCAGTATTTTTTCATAGTTTAACTTTATTATAAAAGTTTAGATTTTAGCACTAAATGTATTCCATTCATGAACACATTTTGGACTATAACATTCATCACATATATACCCGTATAGGGGATTAGTCTGAACATTCACCCATGATGTTGGTGCATTAACTACTGTTTCTTTCTCAACTTTACCATGCTTACTTGATGGTGTAGGTAGTGCAATAACACTAACAGCACCATAAGGTTGCTTGGTTTCTTTATTCACAATTATTTTCTTTTTACATGTTATACATTTCATATTTGTTCACCATCCTTTCTGAAAACCTTCCTAACAGAAGATTTAATTTCGTGATAGATACCCTTTACTTTAGGGCTTTTAGATACGCTGACTGTTTTGATAGTCCCTGTATCTTTATTTTGAATCTTGAATATTAGATGTTTCTTGATTTCATAACCAATAACTTCTACATTCAAGGTTTCTATTTCTTTTGTTATTTTGTCTATTTCTTTCTTTTTCATTCGCATACCTCCGTATTGAATAGGCGGGCATAGGAGGATTTGAACCCCCGTTTTCGGTTTAGAAGACCGAAGTGATTTCCAAACTACACTATATGCCCAAGTGGCGAGAGTGGGATTTGAACCCACGAATCTCTTAGGAACAGGATTTTAAGCCCTGCGCTTTTAACCATGCTCAGCCATCTCGCCGTATGTATTCCACATTGTAATCTTTACAATATTTCTTTAGAGCACTTACATGGACTTCATCCTTTTCATTATAGTCCATGTCATTATAAACTCGCATGAGTTCACTTAGATAAATTGCCTTCATCTCGTCTGGAATTTCAGTATTAACTGCTTCTTCAAAATGACGAAGGAGGATTTCTAAACCACCGTAAGTGGCAATATCCTTTTCTTGTTGTTTCATATCCTTCAATTCTCGGCGGAATGTTAGATAAAGTTTAGGGATATTTTTGATAGTATACCAGATAGCCTTCATTCTAATCCCGCCTCAAATTCCGCTTCATTATCAAGATATATAAAAATTTGAAGGGCTTCTTTCATTCTCTTATCTTGAGTTTTGCCATTTTTCCATTGACAAGTCCGACGCATCAAATTAATAAGTTCTTGTCGGTAAAGGTCTTCCTTTTTCTTATACTTAATTTTTAGACTTGCAATTTGACTTCGCACACCTTTAATTGTATATTCTTTTCGTATCCAATGAAAAGGGTTATTATAAGTTGTCATTTCTTTCTTATCATCACGAAAATCATCCGAGAGATAAATTGTCATGCTTTCCAAAACTTCAGTATCAATTTCTGTAAATTCAATCATATTAATCACTTAAAAAAAATGGTTCTAACCGCTAAACGGCTACATAAGAGTAGGTCAAACCAAGCCTACAATTCGGAAAACAAATTTCCTTACTCTTCTTCTCCACCAACAATTGCCTGAGCAAGCATAACTTCATTGACTTCATCAAAGTTGATGTTCGTAATATCTTCACGAGTTACGAGTTCACCATCAACATAAGTCCAATGAGTAGGATGCTCAATAATTTGGTCAAGAACCTCGCTTGCGGAAAGAGAAAGTTCGGTGTGTCCTGTTTCATTCAAAATCGTCAATTTCACCATTTAATTCACTCTCCAAAGATAGGGCGACCTTCGTTAGTAAATTCGCCACCGTTAGTCAAATGCTTGACGACGGCCTTTTCCATCTTTCGGCGGGTTGAGCCGATTCGCTTTTCGCTAATAACTCCAAGAGTCAAAAGCGTGTCCAGCGTTTCGTTGATGTATTCGCTTGCAGTTGCGTATTGCTCTTTTTGCGTTGCATCAAGATAAACTCCACCCGTTGCACGACTCATAATTCGTCGCATTTCAAACTCGGTAATGAGTCCTTCGTTCATTTGTTCATTCAGTTGTTGTTCCAATTGGTTCACATCAGTCATATTTTTTCACCTTTTTTTTCGTAGAACACTAAAGCAGTTCCGTTCTGTCTTTAACACAGTTGTTCAAGCCTATAAACATTTACAGTCTCTAATCATTCGCATTTTGGGCGACAACCCAATATCAAAGTCAGTCATTTTGACTAACCTTTGAATCGCAATATTTCCAAACAGCCACTTCATAAGGACTGACAATTCCTTGAACAGTCTCCATGCCCACCTTCTCAAATGAGGGATGTTTGGATAGTAAGTTTCCGAGAGCCTTTGTAGTTATCCCGTTTCCTTTGGAATTAGCAAAGTCATAAATTTGACAGGTATTAGCCGTTCCTTTATCGGCCAACCATTTCTCAATTCTTATTGTCAGTTTTTTGTTTTTCCACATAAAAATACATCCCCTTTTGACTACTTAAAGTATTACTCCAACAAGTGCAACACATAGCATTTTTGCTGGGAATATACACTTCGCACATTACACAAGAAGGCATTCACAGGTCCTCCTTATATTCGCTAACTATCTTCAAAGCAATTACCTTAGCGTCATACCAAGATTTGCCCATATTGAGGAAGATAAACCATGCAATCTGGTCTACGCTATATTTTCGCACCAACATTTGCTCAATTCTTCGGTTTATGGTCTCTTTTTTCATTTTACCACCAATTACTTGTTGCTATTGGTATTTCTTGTTGTTTGACGCAAAGCAATCAGAAGAAGAGTGAGATATCCAATCAAATCTTTGACCACATCCTCATCACTTTCCATCGTATCGTTGCCCTGCATTAATCGGTTTAACTTATCGTCAATCCTGATTCGCAAGCCAGCATCAGTATCAGCCTTTGAGAAGATTCTGATTGGTTGCATCACAGAATCACCGTATTGTTCATTCTTCTGAATCAAAAAATCTCTCAATTCATCCATCGTTTTTCGTATCTCTTCTTGGGTATCCATATTTTTCACCATTGTTGTTTCCGCAAGAGAAGTAACTCTTGCATTTTTTGATTATATAATAACTCATGCATTTTGTAGGCTTTTCCCATTATCCCATCGTGCAAAATGAGTGAGAAAACAAAACGCCAAACCTTCTTGCACTTTTCTCGGTCAAAATGACCATTTTCCCACTTTTCCCATTTTCCCACAGGGGGTTCAGCCACATACACACACATACATAATAACTCATACATTTTGACATAGATAGATAGTAGTGTAGTAAGTAAGTAAGGAAAGGATGGGAAAAGGGGAAAAGGTAAGAAATAGAACATAATGAGTTAGATAATATAAATATCTCATACAAAATGTTTTCCCACATCAATGGGAAAAGATGGGATTTCCCATTTGATATTAAGTAGGACAAAATGATAGAGATAAATAGACATAATATAATTGAATAAATTAAATCAGTTAAAATTATGTTGATAATAATAGATATAGTTTATATATTGTCTTGGATATAACTACATAAAAGAAGTAAATTGATTGAGAAAGTCGGCCTCCGACCCCCTCAAGGGACACCCCATGCGACCCCGACCCCCTTATAAGCGGGCGGCCACCCTGAGCCAGCCCCTATATGATAACAAAAGGAGACTTCATAATCATATTATGACGAATCTACAACCATATGGTATTAGCGACTCTTAATAAGCGTGTAATTGCGCTCTTTGGGAAGCAATAAAAGACCCCGAAGGGCGGTTATTTTTTAGGGGACAGGAAATAACCGAAAAACCTGCGGACTAATTTTCATTAGTCCTCTTCGTCAAAGACCCCCATCATTCGGATTCCTCCTTCTTGACTTCAAAAACAGGTGCGGTTTGAGTCCAATCTTCACCATCTCGGAACATTTTCTTCAATCGTGCCATGTGCGCTTTGTCCTCCTTCTCATTCCAATGTTCAAAGGTTGGATGTCGGAAGGTTTGACGCACATCACCGACCTTGATTGAAAAGGTTGGCTTTTGATTGTCGGGACAAGCCTCCCAAAATGCCTTTCGTGCAGGGTGCAAAGATTTGACCTCCTTCTCCATCTCACGAATAACCTTCTTGTCAATCTTCGTGTTTGACCAATTGTTGAAGCCGTATTCGCCCGATTCAATTTCAGCAGCAAATTCGCTTCGCCATTGTTTCACGATGTTTGAACGAATTGACGCAGAACGGGTTCCACGCCGTAGGTTCATCTTCACCAATTCCACACGGTCTTCTTCATCTTCAGTTGTAGGAACAAACCCTTCCAACCACGCATTAACGGGTTTGGTCATGTTCGTCCATCGTTCATCGCTCATCTCTTTTTTGGCTACCATTGTTTCACCGATATTAGCACCATCAACCCACTAATAGGGTTGCGAATACAAAGTAGCAACCATATGGTTGTAATGCTTTGCAATGGAAACCTTAACCAATTACAATATCATACAATCGGTGAAACCAATGGAAAAAACCCAAGAGATAACAGAACAACATGGCGATAACATCGTTATTGGAAAATACAAAAAGAACACCCACATTAAGTGCGCTCATGAAGGC
>TARA_A100001201_G_scaffold31401_2_pt1 | contig 20797 bp, 21 predicted proteins | sample TARA_A100001201 | Tara Oceans TARA_A100001201 (sample SAMEA2619872) | marine metagenome | biome: marine biome (ENVO:00000447); feature: surface water layer (ENVO:00002042); material: "saline water (ENVO:00002010), including plankton (ENVO:xxxxxxxx)" | depth 5 m | reverse complement strand
CAAGGTCAATGGTATATTAATGTAGGTACAGCACTTACTGACAATAACCTTTACAGCACCATTGTTTCTCTTGGCGCAACAACTTTAGGTGCTGCAACACCAAGAACTTATATCACAAGAAAACCCGATACAAGAAACCTTGCAGACTCCATATATAAGCTCAGATATGTAATCCCCTCAGGTTCTGGCATTACATCAGCAAGACCTCCTGTTGATGGGTTTGTTATTCAAGAATCTAATGATACTACTGGACTTACAGATACGGAAGTACAAACTTATTTCAGTCCAACAACAGTTTCTCTTTCTAATGTTAACGAGCAAAGAAACTTCAGATTTATTGCTGGTGCAACTTGGGATGGAACCAGTGCATATTACCAGACGGAAGTTCCACACAATTTGTCTGTTGGATCTGTTGTTGAAATTGAAGGAGTAACTAGTTCTGAAAATACTTCTGGAATTTCCAGTTCTGCATACAATAATACATTTACGGTTGCTGGTATTAGTAGTGCGAAGTCTTTCCACGTTAATCTTGCAAGTGATCCAGGAACATTTACAAATGATAGTTCAAATAGAACTACTTCACTTCCACGTTTCAATCGTAAAAAATATAAAAACACATATTACACATATAGATCTCAAGAAATACAAAAATATATTCCTGGAGAACAAGATGGTGTCTATCATATGATTGTGCTTAATGCAACAAACTCACCATCTGTTGCACCATTTACAGGCGAAAACTTCTCACAACCAATACAAAATCTATATCCACAATTAAATAGAGATAATGTAGTTTCTGATCCGGAAAAATCAGTTTCTCATGCAGATGCATCTATTGTTGGTGATGTTGTTGTCAACGAACCACAAAAAAGTATCACTAGAGAAACCTTAGATAAAACAACAATTGATATTGGCGTTGGATTTGGTATTACTGATATTGCTTCTAACGTAGCAGGAACAGCACATACTATTCGTACTTCTATTGACCATGGTCTTAATAGAATTACTTCCGTTAGTATTGGAAGTAGTGGAACCGCATATGGAGACGGAACTGCTGGTTCGCTTTATAATGCAAAACTTGTAGGTGTTGCTGGTTCAACAACTGGCGATCATGCAACCGCAAGAATTACCATTGACGGTATTGGTGGAATCACCAATGTTGAAATTATGGATGGTGGTTCTGCTTATGGTATTGGAAATACTCTTTCTGTTGTAGGTGTTGCTACTACAACAGGATTCGTTCAAGGATATGTCACGGTCACTGACATTTATGATAACTCAAATGATGTTGTTAGAATTTCTGGCATTTCTTCTGCCTCTGTAAGTGAATATAATCAACTTTATAGAATAACTTCTGTTCCTGTTGGTTCTACAAAAGAAATATTAGTTTCATCTGCTTCTACTGTAGGAAATGCACATACAACTGGTATTGGTGTAGAACTTACAACAGATGCATTTGGTTATATTACTGGTGAAGCATTAAATGTCTCCAGTATGGTTTTTGATGGAGTTTCTGGTCTTGCCACTGTCACTACAGTACAAAACCATGGACTTGCTGTTAATAATAAAGTTCTTGTTGATGGTGCAGACCAAAAATTCTACAACAAGAATGTTATAGTTTCAAAAGTTTCTAGTCTGAATACAGTTACTCTTGATTTTGGTACTAATGCAGCATCTCCCGCAACCACGGGAACGATATACATTTATCGTAATGGATTTGCCTCTAATGAAGGTAATGTAACTCTGGAAAATGAAAACCTTTCTGGGCGTCAAGTTACAAATTATGCTGGAATTACAACTACTCTTTCTGCAGTTATTTCAACTCCTACTACCACAAACATTGAGATACAAAATATTTCAAACCTTGATATTAAGATTGGAGATTATCTTGAAATTGGTAGTGAAATTGTAAGAGTTAAGGAAACTGTAAATAATAATCCAATATCTGTATTCAGGGGTGTTCTTGGTACTAGAGCAGTAGAACATCCAATCAATAGTGTAGTTAGAAGAATTAAACCAACTCCTATTGAGTTTAGAAGAAACTCTATTCTGCGTGCATCTGGTCATACATTTGAATACCTTGGTTATGGTCCAGGTAACTATTCTACCGCTCTTCCAGACAGGCAGGATAGAGAACTCTCTACTTCTGAAGAGTTTTTATCACAAGCAGTCAAGAATGATGGTGGTGTAATTGTTTACACTGGTATGAATAGTGATGGAGACTTCTATATTGGCAATAAGAAGGTAAGTTCTGCAACTGGACAAGAAGAAGTCTTTGACGCACCAATTCCTACAGTAACTGGTGAAGATATTGCCACTTCTGGAGTTAGTGTTGGGTTTGATGTTTTATCGCCACTTGAAGTTTCTATTAGTCGTTCTCTGAGAGTTGAAGGTGGTTCTGATAATAACATTATTTCTGAATTTGATGGACCAGTTATCTTCAATAACAAACTAACTGTCAACTCTGAAAAAGGTATTGAGTCAAATCATTTGTTCCTACAGGGAGATGCAACAGTATCTAGAAAGTATACTGTTGGTGGTTCCACTCCTTCACTTGCTGGTAACCCAGGAGACGTTGTTTATAATGCAAATCCAGAAAAAGGAGGATATCTTGGATGGGTTTATACAACTGAAAATGAATGGTATCGTTTCGGTAATGTAAGTGTATCCGAATCTGGTGATATTTCTTTCTTCGATCAAGTTGGAATTGGCACTACTTCTGCAGGAACTAATACACTTAAGGTTGGTTCCGGTTCTTCTGAGTTCTCTGTTAGTGGCGCTGGAAATGTTGGTGTCGGAACTCATGACACTCAAGGATATAAGATGTATGTTGATGGAACTATTTTTGCTAAGTTCTCTGGTGATGGTTCTGCTCTGACTAACCTTGATAGTATTTGGGAAGAAGATACAACCAATACATTTGTTTTTGACAAAGATGATGCAAATCACTTCGTTGGGATTGGTACAAGTATTGGTGTTACTGCACAACTTCAAGTCGCAGGTACAGCAGCAACATCACTCTATGTAACTAATGGTTCTAGGTTTATTTCTACTGCAACATTTGAAACTGAAGTTGCTATTGGTGGAACACTAACATCAACCAAGTTTAACTTAAATGGACCTTCTGATGGATATATTCAAGCAGGTGTTACAACTTCAAGCATTATTCATGTTGGAACATCTGGTGATGTTCTAAGTGTATCAGATTCCACAGAAAGAATTGGTGTTGGTATTGCTGTTCCAAGATCTAAATTTGATGTTGAAGGATTGACACGACTAAAAACACATCATGAAAACGTAACTACAGTTTCATCTTCTAGCAATGTTGTTACATTAGATCTCTCTGCGGCACAAAACTTTAATCTGACATTATTAGAAAATGTGACACACTTTACCGTTACAAATGTTCCATCAGATTCAAGCAGTTTTACTATCAAGATTACTCAAGATCCTACAGGAAGTAGAACAGTAGATCTGGATGATTTGAGAGACAATGGAGGTTCTTCAATCCCTGTTCACTGGCCTGGTGGAGGTGTTCTTCCCATTGTCACTCCGACTGGAGGTAGATCTGACATCTATACATTTAAAACATTTGACGGCGGATCTAGTTTTTATGGAGTAGTTGTTGGACAAAATTTTAACTAAGAGTAAAGATGATTATTAAACAAACCACCCTGGACCTTAATGGTCCAGAACTTACTTTTACAACACATCCATCATCCGCTACTATTAATCAGGGTGGATCGACAACCATGACTGGAACTGCTGTCGCAGCTTTTTCATCACAAGATCCACCAAATCCGGCAACAAACACAGGTTCCATATCTTATCAATGGTATGCTATTAATATTTTTGGTAGAATTACAGGTCCATTAGAAGACGGAACAAATTCATCTTTAGGTGTTACTCTTAGTGGAACTAATACCAATACATTATCCATTTCCAATGCGTCTATTCCAAATGCAAATGGAGTACGATTTTATCTTGTAGCAGATTATGTTCCATCTGCATATTCTCAACCTGAAGGTTCTGCCGTTGTTGTAGGAACTGCAAGATCTACTGGTAATGCATTTAATGATCCTAAATCATCGAACACAGCAACTTTAACTGTTAATCCGACTTTAACACTTACATCCAACCCATCAAGTAGAGAAATTGCAGAAAATCAATTTGAAACATTTAGTGCAAGTGCAAGTGCAAGTGATGGAAGTTCAGTAAGTATTCAATGGCAATTAAATGGTTCTGACTTAAGTGACAGTTCCACTGTATCAGGTTCTAGATCAAATACATTAAGGATTTCAAGACCATCGGCAGGAACTTATTATATAAGAGCAAAGTTTACTCACCCAACGGCATCAAACAGTCCAATATATTCTAGTACTGCAACATTTAATGTTGTTCTTGCTAGGGCAATTCTAAACTATGAAGTTTTTTCGGATAGTGGAACCAGTGCTAGTACTGGACAAATTGATTTGGCACAACAAGGAGGCGATTCTTATATTTTTAGGGCTGGTGGTGGATCAGAACCGTGGCAAACAACTTGCATCTATGCACCAGAAAGAGATATTAATGTAGAAATTGAACTTGCTGGTGCTAGAGGACATGCTAGTGGCACCAAAAGAGGTGGTTATGGTGGAGTGACAAGATTTAGATTTCAGTTACAACAAAATACAGAATATGTTCTAAAAATAGGGCACACTTATGGATATGGTGTAGCACCTACAGGTGGAGTATACTCTGGTGGAGGTATGACAATTTTTTATCGTGGAGCACATGTTGTTGCTGCTGCTGGTGGTGGCGGAGGTGCTGCAGCTAAGGGTAAAGGGGGGCATGGTGGTGGTGCTGGACAGAGTGGAGCAGATGGTGAAGGAAGAGGTGGAGGTAATGGTGGACGAAGTGTGGGTGCTGGCAGCCTTCCTTATGAAGGTAGTTTTGCTGGGAGAGTTGGTTTGGATGATGTTCCTACATCCACAAATGGTGGTTGGTTGTCTAGTTGCACCTGGGGAGGATGGTGGAGAACCACCCAAGGAAAATCACCATGCCAAGCTTTAGGAAAAGTTTATATGTATAATGCCAGGGGAGATCGAATTAGTAATACCACTAATAATATTGAAAGAGGTTTTAAACCAGGTAAAGCTTTTAGAAATAATGGAGGTAGAGCACAAAAAACTCAGGATGGTGCTGGAGGAAGTGGAGCATATGGTGGTGATGCTGCAAAAAAAGGATCTAGCCATGGTGGAGGTGGTGGATCTGGATACTGGAATGGTGAAGGACAACTAATGCTTGCACAGAGGGGATCAAATAATGATGTTAAAGGATATGTTAAAATTACTGTAGTATAAACTGATAAATATTTAAAAATAAATGAGGGGATAGTGAACCTCAGGAGAACAAATGGCTGTCAATAAGAATTTTGTAGTCAAGAATGGACTGGAAGTCAACAACAGTCTCATTCTTGCCGATGCTAGCACGAACAAAGTTGGTATTGGTTCTACAGCACCAAGAACAGAACTAGATGTTCGTGGTGGTATTGCTGCTACTGATATACACGTCAGTGGAATTTCTACATTTTTAGGAAATTTAAAGATAGGAACAGACGGAGGAACATTATCTGCTATTGGCAGTAGTGTTGGCATTGGTTCTACACTTCCTGGATACTTATTAGATATTCAATCTTCAGGTGATACGGGAACAACAGCACTTTATGTTAAAGGTGATGTTGATATTACTGGCAAATTTTCTGGTACTGAAGTAGCAGTAACATCTATAAATGTTACTGGGTTATCATCACTTGGAAGTGTACATGTCAACTCAGGAATTGTAACTGCATCAACAACATCTGGAATTGTTACTTACTATGGTGATGGTTCAGAGCTTACTGGGATTGGTATTGGTATCAATTCTGGTGGAACTGTTGTTGGTTCTTCCGTAACCACAATTGATTTTAAAGGATCTGGAATATCCACTACTCATTATAATTCTTCTGTTGGTATCGCCACGATCTTCTTTAATAAAGGTTCCGTAAGTATTGGTAGTGAGGCACCTTACAACCCAGATAATGGAGGTCTTTGGTATTCTACTGTTTTTGGCAGAACATATATCTATTATGATGAAGTTGCATTAGGTATTGGTTCTACTGCGGTATGGGTCGATTCTTCTCCCTTTAATGTTGGTATTCTTGATTTAGATTCTTTATCCACACAAACTTTATCTATTACTAATGATATCACAGCAGTAAGACATATTAAGGCTACTGGTATTGTAACATGCCAGAGTCTTGTTGAAACTTCTGATAGAAACTTAAAAACCAATATTCAGACAGTTGACAATGCTTTAGATATTGTTGGAAATCTTCGTGGTGTTTCTTTCGATTGGAAATCAAGTGGCAATCCATCATATGGTGTAATTGCACAAGAACTAGAGCAAGTATTGCCTGAACTTGTAAGTGATGGTGATCCAAAAGCAGTCAGTTATAATGGCATCATTGGAGTTCTAATTGAAGCAGTCAAAGAACTCAAAGAAGAAATAGAAGAACTTAAAAAGAAGTAATCTTCATGTAGTTCTTAGACCCTAATAAATAAAGTATCAAGGAAGAAAAAATGGCACTCAATTTTCCAGATAATCCATCACTAAATGATATCTACAGAGATAGTACATCAGGATTTAATTACCAGTGGAATGGAACGGTATGGAAAAGTTTTTCTGATCAAGTAGTAGATGAAATTAAAGTACTTGATGATGTTTCAGGTTCTTTCAACGGAAATACAACAACATTTGCTCTTGCATCTAACAGTTCCGCAATAACACCAGTAAATGCACAACAACTTCGTATTGTTTTGGGTGGTGTTGTTCAAAAACCTGCTACTGACTATACAGTAAGCTCATCAAATATAACTTTCACAACAGCACCAACATCAGGACTTACATTCTCTGGCGTTTCATTTGGATCTGCAGTACCAATTAATAATCTTGAGGATGGTGCAGTAACACCTGCAAAATTATCAACTGGTGGTCCTACTTGGAATGCTAGTGGTGATTTGAATGTTGCCGGAATCCTAACAACGGGTGGCAATTTGAATGCAGGCGGCAATTTGCACGTTTCTGGAATTGCAACAGCAACTACCGTCGAAGCAACTACAGTTAACATATCATCTTTACTTGTAGGAGCTGCAGCAACATTTACCGGTTTGGTGGTTAATGGTACAGGGACTTTTGATAATATTAGTGTTGGTGGAACATTAAGCTATCAGGATGTAACCAGCATTAATTCTACTGGTATTGTTACAGCAACAACTGGTTTACATGTTCTTGCTAATGGCGCAGACATTGTTGGTGTATTAACGGCAAGAAGTGGTATTAGAGTAGGTGCTGGAGAAAGTATTTCTGCTGTAAGTGGTATTATTACTTATTATGGTGACGGATCTCAGTTAACGGGTATTGATGCATCATCACTTAAGGATTCTGGAAGTGCTATAAGAGTTCAAGCAAATACTAGTGGTGCTGTTGTAACTGGAGTATTGACTGCAACAACACTGGGTGTATCAACAGTGACTGCAACAGAAGTAAGTGTAACAACATTAGATGCATCAACTTCTGTTGAGGTTGGAGCTGGTGTTACAATTCATGGCACTAATGGTATTACCCTTAATCAAGGAACCAATGCATCTCAGATCATTAATCCATTGCTAGTAAATTATGCAGAAAAAGTGAATGCTATGGGCACTCTTAGCGCATCTGAAACTATTGATGTTAAAGATGGAACTTATGTGACTGCAACGTTATCTACGAGTGCTACAACTATTAATTTCATTTCTCCTCCAAGTGGTAGGTTATATGGATTTGCTTTAGCACTAACAAACGCTTCCTCCGGAAGTGCTGTATCTATCAGTTGGAATACTGGAGGAACTGGAGTAAAATGGCCTGGTGGAAGTGTTCCTACAAGAACAGAAACTAATAGTAAGACTGACATTTGGTCGTTCTTTACCGCTGATGGCGGCACTAATTGGTACGGAGCACTTTCTTTATTTAACTTTAGTTAAACTAACTGATAATTATGACCATGAATGCAAAATACAATAACTTTATTGGAATGTATGAAAATGTATTTCCAGAATACTTTTGTCAACATATGATCAGTGAGTTTGAGAGATTAAACTCAAACGGATATTGTGGCAATAGACAAGAAACTGAAAATGCAAAAAAATATCATAAGCAAGATGATTTTTGTTTTTTAAATTTAAAAAATCACGGCATTTCAAGTTTTCAAGAAAAAAATGCTGAAAAAATATTTTTTAACAGATTGCAAAATTGTTTTGATGATTATGTTGAGGAATATGATATTTTAAAACATTTTGATTTGAGATGCACTTCCGTTAAAATGCAAAAAACTATTCCTGGAGGTGGTTATCATATTTGGCACTCAGAACAAGGCAATAATCAGTCTGCCAACAGAGGATTAGTTTATGCTGTTTATCTAAATACACTAGATGAAGATGGTGCAGGAGAAACTGAGTTTTTATATCAGAGAATCAGAATTCCTCCTAAAGAAAATACACTTATAATCTGGCCAGCAGCATTTACTCATGTTCATCGTGGAAATGTTGTTCATGGACAAACACCAAAATATATTATCACCGGTTGGTTTTATTACGAGTAGAGGGAAACTAGTAAAATGACAATCAGAAGAGTTATTGGAAGAAATGCACAAGAAAGAGCAGGTTCCGTAACATTCAATAGTCCTGGAACTTGGGTATCTCCTAACAGAGTTCAGAGAGTTACTGTTAGTGGTAGAGGTGGAACCGGCCAGTCTGGAAATAGTGGCAATGGTGGTGCTGCTGGGAATGGTGCTCCAGGCAATCAAGCACAGGGAAATCAAGGAGACGGCGGTGGCGGCGGCGGTGGTGGAGGCGGTGGCGGCGGTGGCGCTGGTGGATTTGCTTATCCTCCATCACATAATGCTAGTTCTGGATATATAGGAGCACAGGGCAATAGTGGTAGTGGACCTTCTCCGCAACGTGGAAATCCTGGACAGGGAGGAAGTGGTGGAAGTTATACTGGTTCTTCTGGCGGTACTGGTGGCACTGGTGGTAGTGGCAATTCTGGCAGTACAGGAAATGTTAGTAATGGAAACCCTGGACCTAGTAACCCAGGTCAACCCGGAAATTCTGGTTCTAATGGGTCTGATGGCAATCCAAGTTCTGCTTTAAGTGTTGTATTCCCTGGCGGAATTGGTGGAAATGCGGGAAATCCAGGAAATCCAGGAAACCCAGGAAATCCAGGAAATGGAGCTTCTGGTGCTAATGCTGGAAATAGTGGCGGTGGTGGAAATGGTGGAGCCGGTGGTGTTGGTGGCGGTGGTGGTGGCACGGGCAACGCTGGTTATCAAGGTGATGGTGGTGTTGGTGGTGGTTACAATTTTAATTCTAACAACTTGGCGCAGGGAGGAAATGGTGGAAATGGTGGCAACCCCGGCGGTAGTGCTGGACAAGGAGGTGGATATGGTGGTAGAGGAAGACCTGGAGATTATAGTGGGCCCAACAGCGTCGGTGATGGTGGAAATGGTTTTTATTATGGTGGAAATGGTGGTAAGGGTGGAAGAGGTGGTCCTGGAGCAAATATGGCAGGAGGAGGATATAATGGTCGCCCTGGCGGAACTGGTGGTAATGGCGCTCACGGCGGCGGTGGAGGCGGCGGCGGTGAAGGTGGGGATGGAAACACAGTTTATGGAGGTCCAGGAAATCCAGGAGATTTCGGAAATCCTGGATCAGGGCACAATGCTGGTACTGCAGCAAACCCTGGATCGCAGTATCCCGTTTCTGTAACACCAGCCACCAGTTATCCAATTACTGTTGGTCCTGGAGGATTTGTAACTATATCTTGGAACACGCAGTAATAAATAAACAGTAAGTCGTTATTTTTTAGAATGCCTAAAGAACAACCATCGGAAATGAGAAAGAAAATTAATGACCTATGTGAGGAGAATGAATATTACTCATTGAAACAAAATAGAAATAGAGCAAGATCTATTACTGTTGGAACTGCTTTTGGTGGAGTAGTTGAGGTAAATATGCGATCTGATGCAGGGTCAGTTTATGCTCAGATGCAACCTACTGAAGCAATAGAACTAATTGAACAATTAGCTGCTGGTGTTGGTGTTGAGATTGCAATGAGACCAAAGCAAAACTTTTCTTCTTGGAGAGGTTGGGAAGAAGTTATGGGACAGAGAGTTCCTCTGGATAGAATTGCATGGAAAGGTGCGGCGGTATATCAACTTAAGTCTGAAGAAGAAACAGAAGAAACAGAAGAACAAGAAAAAGTTGTTGTAAAAGAACTAAAAGAACCTGAAAAAAAGCCTAGAAGAACAAGAAAAAAAGTAAAAGAAACTGAAAATGAATGAACTTTATGTTTTAGTTGATTCAAAACTAAACTTGATTATATCGCCAATTATGGAATTGCCTTCAAACTGGGGCAATATAAGTGGAGTAAAATTTCTTTCGGAGGAAAAACTAGCAGATTTAAGTTGGGCAGGAGAAAAAAATCTTGGTTGGAAAAAAATTACAGATCCGGATTTAAATACTGTAAATGTTTCTGAAGAGTGGATTGGTTTTCAAAGAGCAAATCTTAAAGATTTAGTTTCCTCCAAAAGAAAGGAGATGGAATCTGAAGTTTTGACATTTGGAGAAAAACAAATTAAACTTAGTGAGAGAACAAAAAATGCCTTGAGTTTTAAGTTGTCAGGATCTTTTAATGATACTGACACTTTTATTTGGAAGTTCATGAATGGAACTTATGAAGTTACATATAGAGAACTTAAAGAGATTCGTAACTCAATAGATTCATATCTTCAAGAGTGTTTTGATGTAGAGTATAGGTTTTCAAAACTTGTAGATACAACTAATAAAACGAATGGATTGTTTAATCTCAATTTAAATTTGAATTGGCCAAGCACAGTAAGATGTTGAGGTAGAAATATAGTATATTATGAGAAAATTTCCTGTGACAATACTGGACAACTTTTACGAAAATCCAGATTTAGTTCGTCAATTTGCATTATCCTTAGATAGTTCTACCGATTCTGCAGGTCGATGGCCTGGAAAAAGAACTTCACCTTTACATGAAGTAAATCAATCATTCTTTAACACATTTTGCAACAAACTTTTTAATTTATTTTATGATTTAGATTATCACAATCTTAACTATAGAGTATCTACAACTTTTCAGACTATCTCAAATTATTCAGAAGATTCAAATAGTAAGTTAAACATTGGATGGATACATTCTGATGATAAGTATATATTTTCTGGCGTCATTTATTTAAATCCAAACCCATCAGAACATGCTGGAACAAACATTTATAATAGAATTGATGGAGAAGATAATGGTTTAACTCAATCAGAAAAGTTCAAGTTATATAAGGGAGAAGAACTTGTCAATGAATCTGAATATACAGATCAAATACTAGAGAATAACAACAAGTTTGAAGAAACTGTTAGTATTAAAAATGTATATAACAGAATGATTTTATTTGAAGGAGGAGTTTATCATGGAGTACCATCTTATTATTCATCTAGTCCAGAACCACGTCTCACGCAAGTATTTTTTGTACATGCAGTAGCAGGAGCAAGGTGTCCAATAGTTAGATCAAAAGTTGCATGAAAAAATATTATTTTATTGGTGGTATTCATCGTTCTGGTTCTACTTTATTATCTGCAATATTAAATCAAAATCCAAGATTTCATTCTGGACCTATGAGTCCTGTTTTGCCGATGATAGAAAAACTTGAAACATTCATGGCGAATGATGAGTTTTATGCATCTGCACCCAAACCACAACAAGCACATAAAGTTCTTTCATCGATAATACACAATTATCACAGTGATATTGAAGAAGAAGTTGTATTTGATAAGCACAGAATGTGGCCAAAATACATCAACTATATTGAAGGATATGTTAAGGAAAAGGCAAAAATAATATGCCCAGTAAGAGATATTGATGAAGTAGTAGTATCTTTTTTAAAAATCATTCATAAAAATAAAAATACTGAAAGATTAAATCCCATTGATAGAGACGTTTTATTGAATGATTGTCCTTTGAATGATATTAGCAGATCTAAAATGATATTGAGAGAAAGAGGATATGTTGATACTTGCATTAGTGCAATGAAATGGGCTGTTGATGCTGGTTTATCTGATAGACTATTATTCGTAGAATACAGAGATTTAGTAATGAATCCTGAATATGTTTTTAAAAGTATCTACAATTTTCTAGAGGAAGAATATTATGACCACGACTTTAAAAAAATCAAAAACAATAATGAAGTAAAAGATGAAGAGTATTATGGTTTAAAAGGACTGCATGATGTCAGAGAAAAACTGGAGATAACTTCATACAATCCCAAAGACTACTTAACTGAGGATATAATTAACGAATGTAGAAAATTAGAATTTTGGAGGAATTTATAATGATCATTGATAATAAGTCATATGATAGTTCTCTTTTTGTTCATGTTCCAAAAACTGCAGGACAGTCGGTATTTTCTGCAATAAAAGATCCTTGGATTCGTGTTGTTTATCAAAAACACGATCCTTTTTTTGTACTACAAAGAACCAATCAAATTGATTCAAAAGTTTTTACTTTCGCGGTAGTTAGAAATCCATTTAGAAGAACATTTAGTTACTTCAATCATTTTAGTAGAGTCAATCAAATCTCCTGTAGTTTTAAAGATTTTCTTACAATAATAAAAAATGGAGAGTATTATCCAAATACTAGAATGATGCTTTATACTCAATCATTCTTTTGTTTAGATAGTGAGGGTGATATTTCTTTAAGTAAAATATATAAACATGAAAATTTACATGAGATAGAAAAAGACTTAAATATCTCTCTACCACATTTAAATAAAGGCAACTACAGTGAAGAAGAATATTTTGAAAGTTACACTGAAGAAAATAAAAATTTTGTCAGAGATTATTACTCCTCAGATTTTTGTAACTTTAACTATTGTCTTGACTTCGTATGAATAAACCAGAGTATGTAAAGTACCTTTCTTTAATTGATTCCAAACAATACGAAGAATATATTGATTTTATTATTTTCAAAGAAAATAATAATTATAATAGAGAAGAATTTTTTGATGGATGTAAGACTTTCTTTTTGGTAGAGAGATTTGAAATAAAAAATAATGAGTTATGTAAGAAGTTTTTTGACATCTCAAAAGATTTGACCAAAGTTTTAAATGATAAATTTGGTGAGGGTTCTATTTACAATATTCAGTTTTCTCTTTTACCACCACAAAAGAAAATAAAACCACATTATGATACTGGACTGATGTTTTCATTATCTCACAGAATTCATTTACCTATTGTAACAAATAATGAATCTATTTTTATGATTGGTGATCAAGAGTTTAAATTTAAAGTCAATCAACTCATAGAAATAAACAACAAAAAAGTACACTCGGTTGTAAATAAATCCAAAGATCAAAGCAGAATTCATTTGATAGTAGATTATCTACCTTTAAAATATTCAAACTATTTGTTGACACATTAATAACAAAGATATATAATTGATCTGAATACATTATTTTTAAATGGCATTTCAAAGTGTTTGGTATTATTCAGACCTTCCAGAAGAAGTTGTAAATATTATTGAGAAAGATCTTTCCGTTAAGTTTGATTCTGAGATGGGTGATTCTCGTCTTATGGGAGATGCTCTGAATAAAGATAAAAGAAATTCACAAAATGCATGGGTTCCAACTCATCATTGGTTGGGTGGTTTTTTGTGGCACTATATTCAACGAGCAAACCGTGAGAACTTCTTGTATGACTTGAGATGTATTGATGGTGAATCAATGCAATATACTCAATATGGTGTTGGTCAGTTTTATGGTTGGCATAATGATGCAGGTATTAGTGGTGCATATAAACCACAATCTGTTGGCAATCGTCAAGAAGGACTTGCCAATGATTTTGTGAATGAGAATATTGAACTTGTCCGTAAACTTTCATTTGTACTTCAACTTTCTGATGCTGATGATTATGAAGGAGGAAATCTTCAGTTGCTTGATGAAGCAGGTAGGTCATATTTTGCACCACGAAAGCGTGGAACAGTGATTTTATTTGACTCTCGTACAATGCATCGTGTTCTTCCTGTTAAGTCTGGACTTCGTAAGAGTATTGTTGGGTGGACAGTTGGTCCAAGGTGGAAGTGAGGTAAATTATGGCAGAAGGAATGAATCCGGAACAAGTTAAGTTCCAAGAAAGATTAAATAGTGGATCATCTTGGACTCGAAATGAACAGTTTGATAAAGATGGATACTTGGTAGTTAAAAACTTATGGGATGTTGAAGAACTTTATCGTCCTGTTCCAGAAATGCGAGGACAAATTAACTACTGGGGCAAAAAACCAGACCAGTTTAATTTTACTCCACTTGAAGGACAGGTTGAAGGATCGCTTGCCGTTTATACTCATCCACAATATAGACATATCCACTCTGGCATTCGCCTCAAACTAGAAAAGGTAATTGGTAGGAAATTATATAACACCTACTATTATGATCGTTTCTATTTTGCAGGACAAGAACTTACACTTCATGCAGATAGACCTGCTTGTGAAATTTCTGTTAGTGTTCATATTAGCACTAATCTTGAAGAATGTTGGCCACTTTGGATTAAGACACCCGATACCTATGGTGACAATAAGAGAGAAATTCTTGAAGAAGGTGAAAATCGTTCTGTGTGTCTTCAACCAGGTGATGGTATGATCTATAAAGGATGCGAACGTCCACACTGGCGTGAACCATTACCATCACGACATACAGGTAATTACTTTATTCGTAAACTTGGAGAAGTTGACGATACTTTCTATCATCAAGTATTCTTTCACTATGTACTTGCTGATGGACAACGTGCTCAATGTACAAATGATATGGCAAAAGAATGATGAAAACTATTGATGAAATTTTTGATGATGTGACGCTGATTGGTCAAACTCCCAATCTTATTATTCGTGTTAAGATGCCTGATCCTATCTTTGATGAAGTCAAAGGGTGGATTGAACCTTGTCGAAGTGTGAAAGATAACGAGTATGCAGAACTTTTAAGTCATCATAATGTTGGAACAGGGCACAACTCCTATCAAACTTCAGTTCCCCGAAGACTAATTGATAACTCATTCTTCTTCGGATATCTTTTAAATTTGGGTCGGTTATATCTTCGTACTGCCAATGTTTCAGAAGAGGACAATTGTCGTATAGTTCATCTTCGTAATTATCCTGGACATTATGATGGATATGATATTTGGGTAAACTTTACATATAAAGGTGATGATAACCCAGAACATACTCATGCTGGTTCATTATCTGGCATCATCTATATTAAAGATAAAGACTGTCAACCAACTAATTTCCCAACTATTAATTATGTTCATGAACCAGAAGAAGGTGAGATTCTTTTATTCCCATCACAATTGATACATTCAGTTGATATAAAAGAAACTGAATCTGAAAGAATTACTGGATCTTTTAATCTAGATGTTTTTGACAAATAACGATAATATCTTTTAACCGAGCAGCAATGCTCGGTTTTTTTATAAATATAAAAAAGGTTTTTGGTCGTAATGTCACAAACAAAGGTTCAATTACTTGGTGATGTAATTGGAAATGTTTCTATTGGAGGAACATTGACTTATGATGATGTAACTAATGTCGATTCTGTTGGACTAGTAACGGCAAGAACAGGAATTAACGTTCTTGCTGGCGGTGTGAATATTGTTGGTGGTGGACTTACTGTCGCTGGAGTATCAACATTTCATCAAGGTGTAGATTTTAATCAGATTCTTACTGAAGAAGTTAAGGTAACTTCAGGAAAGTTAAGTGCTAATACTAATATCAATGTTGAAGATGGAATGATTCATTATTTTACAACAACAGAAACTACAACATCAACACCAAACATTAGATATAATGCATCAACAACTTTGAATTCAAAGATGTCTATTGGAAATTCTGTTGTTATTACTCTTATTACAACAGCAGCCTCAGGAGCATATTGTACAGACATCACGATTGATGGCAGCACAGTAACAGAAAACTGGGTTGGCGGATCGGCACCATCTGGCGGCGGAACTGGCGGTGTAGATATTCATTCATTTACTATTATTAAAACTGCAGACACAGAATTTACCGTTATCGCCAATCATAGCAAAACATCTTGATTTAAAAAAATGAAAGAAAATAATATCAAACAATCTCCACTTCTTAGTATTGTTGCATCAGGTGGTGGAAGTGGGTTTTCCGCAATTGGCATTGCAAAGCCATCAGTGGCTGGGGATTATATTGATGATATATTTGCTGCACATTCTTATACAAATTATAACGGCAATATTCCTATTACAAATGGAATTAATTTGAAGGATAATGGTGGTCTAGTTTGGGTTAAACTAGCTGATGATCCTGTTACAGGAATTAACACGGGACATGTTCTGTGCGATCATCTGCGGGGGGACTTTAACATCTTTAACGGAGTCGGTTTGACCTCTTCAATCAGACACACAAGTAGTATTGAATTTAATGGAACTGGTATCACAGAGATATCAAATGGTTTCAGAGTTGGTAATGGTTTTGATGGAACAAATAAAACACCTGGTTCTATCTCAAACCGGCATAGGAGAAGATACAATTCCTGGACATTTCGTCAAAAATCTAAATTCTTCGATGTTGTAGAATACGCAGGGAGCAATTCAGCTCAAGCAATTCCCCATTCGCTTGAATCTGTACCTGGAATGATACTTGTGAAGCGTTATAATACACATGGTGGATATTGGATGGTTTATCACAGATCTACTGGTGCCACCAAATATGCTTTTTTAAATACCAGTGCCGAATTTGGCACTGCCTCATCTGTATGGAATGACACAGAACCTACTGATACTCACTTTACAGTTGGAACTGATGGTAATGTAGCTGGTATTGGTAAGAGTTTTGTTGCTTACTTATTTGGTCATGATGAAGCAGTATTTGGTAAAAATGGTGATCAATCTGTGATTAAGTGTGGGATTTATACGGGAACTGCGGGAAGTCAAACTATTAACCTTGGTTTTGAACCTCAATGGTTGATGATCAAACAGCAAAATGGGTCAGGTGGTAATTGGCACATTTATGATACGGAAAGAGGATTTACTGGAGAGGATGAAGTACAACCTACTCTTAAAGCTAACTCAGGTGCTCTTGAAGAGGACGGGGGCACAGTCAGATTAACTAGTAGAGGGTTTTCACTACCAAACACGTCTGATCATAATACGGATAATGATGAATTCATATATGTTGCCATCCGTCGTCCACATAAACCACCAGTTGTTGGTCTTGGATCAGACGTGTTTGGTAAGGTGGGAATAAGAACTGGCACTGGAGCTGATTTTATATCAACTTCAACACCACAACCACCAAGTCGAATATTTGATTCCGTTTGGAATGAACCAGACCTAGTTATATCAAAAACAAAAGATGGTGGAACTAATGGTGCATTCTGGTATGATAAAATTCGTGGCAATTTTAAGGATTTGCAAAGTTCTAATGCAAGTATTGCAGGAGTTGGAAGCACCGGTTTCAGATTAAATGGAGCTACACCAAGGTATTTCCCACAGTCTAAACTTGACATCATTCATAATGATAGTATCAATGCTGTAGGAAGTACTTCTGTCGATTGGTTCTTCCGTCGCGCACCAGGTTTCTTCGATATCGTATCATACAAAGGAACGGGAACGGCACAAACTATAAACCATAATTTGACAACTTCTCCGAATATGATGATTGTGAAGAATACATCCGGTAATAGTTCTGAAGATTGGGCTGTTTATCTTAAAGACATTAATACAAACGGAGAAACAGATACAAAAGATAAATATTGGGTATTAAATTCAGCGTCTGGAATCAATACATCAACTACGGTTTGGAACAATACTTCTCCAACGGCTTCTTCTTTTTATGTTGGGGCAGATGATAAGACCAATAAGTTAAACGAAAATCATATTGCATATCTCTTCGGTGCATCTCCCGAAACAAGTCAATTTGGATGGTTTTATTCGTCTCTTGATGGTTTTGGCAAGACTATTAGTCTTGATTTTGACCCACGTTTTATTATGTTTAAACAAATTTGGCGTGGCGCTGGGGGAAATGCTCAGTCTCAACCTGGGCACCAGGATTGGTTCATTTTTGATAAGTTTAGACGTATTGAAACTATTCTTGGTGAAGATTCTCAGTTACGTTTAAATAGTACTGATGCAGAATATGTTACTAGTGGAAATGAGGATTACTTTACCCTTGGCACCAATCCTCCTAGAATGATAATTCCTGGTTATAGTCAACTGTTTGGTGGCAGTGGTGGTGGAGGCAAAGCTTACATGTGGTGGGCAATTGCCTGATCAATATCAATTGATAAATAGTTAAAAAATATAATACTTACGATGGCAGTCAATCCAGTCATTAATATTTCAATACCACAAGGTGTAGATTTCTCAGAAACTTTTGTTTCAACTGAGTCTGATGGATCTTTGACAAATCTTGCAGGATATTCTGCCACTGCCACTTTGAAAAAACATCCAGGAGCAACCACATCAACTTCCTTTACTGTGAGTATAGTAACATCTATAGGAGAAGTTGCTATCGCTATGACATCTGGAGTTACTTCTGGATTAAAACCTGGCAGACATGTTTATGATGTAAGATTAGTATCTCCATCAGGTGCTACTACAAGATTGGTTGAAGGTATGGCCTTTGTTACAGCAGGAATTACTACCGGTTAAAACTCATGCCAATAGTCAGAAAAGCACAGTCAATTAACAATGTAGCAAAAAAGAAAGATCCAGCAAAAGTATCTGTTCAAAGTGTAAGAGAACCTGCTTTAATTAAAGAAATGAACGATACTTCATTTGGAACTTTAGATGCTTCTAAAGATGGTTTACTGATGTCATATGATAGTCAAACTGACAAATTTGTTTTAGTAACAGCAGATGAACTTCTCTCATCTTCAGCTGAAGATAATGATTTACCTGATGATTTTATTGATAGATTAGAGGAAGAACTTATACTTCCAGTTACAGAATTAGATGGAGGAGGATTCTGATGCCAACAAGAGTAAGGGACTTATTGGATACTAATTTAAATAATTTAGATGGTGGCAAAAATAGACATATACTACAATATAATGCTACAGATGAAAAATTTGATGTTGTTTCTACAGATGATGTATTAAGTAGATCTATAGCAACACCGTCTCCAGAAGAATTTCTTAGAACAGTGGAATCTGAATTAGGACCCGTTCCAAGATTTTTTGAAGGGGGATCATTTTAGTATAGATATAGTTTATATAACATATTATAAATATTCATACTGGACAGTATAGACTAATAAGATGGCGTCACCAACCCTTCAGTTTAAAAGAGGTCTTTTAGCAAATTTACCAGGTCTTAAAGCAGGAGAACCTGGATTTACTACAGACAGTTATGATCTTTATGTTGGAATTGATGAAACTCTTGCCAATAACAAGCTTGTTGGGTCTGGGCGATATTGGTCTGTAAACTCTACATCTAAGGGTAGTGGTGTTAACCTTGTAGAAGGCACAAGTAATGGAACAAATTTTGTCACTCTAAAGGCACCAGATAGTCTTTCTGGTATTGTTACATATACAATGCCCGGATCTGATGGAACTAATAATCAGGTTCTTGCTACGAATGGATCTGGAACTTTATCATTCATTGATGCTGTAGCAACACTGACAATAGCAGCAGACAGTGGATCTAATGATACTGTCAATCTTTTATCAGACACTTTAACATTTACTGGTGGTGATGGTATTGATACTGCAGTAACTGACAACACCATTACTATTACTGCAAGTAGTATTACAACTGCTCAACTTGCTGCAGCAACTCTGGTAACTGAATCGGAAGGTATCGGATCTAATGATAATGACACCACTCTTCCAACATCAGCAGCAGTTAAAGACTATGTTGATAGTAACATAACATCACAAGACCTTGATGTTGCTGGTGATTCTGGAACTGGTGCGGTTGACTTAGATTCACAATCACTTACGATTGCTGGCACTACTAATGAGATTGAAACTTCAGCATCAAACCAGTCCATTACGATTGGACTTCCTAATGATGTTACTGTTTCCAATAACCTGACTGTTTCTGGCAACCTTTATGTTAATGGTTCTACTACTCAAGTAAATACAGCAACCACAACCATTGAAGATCAACTGCTTGATTTGGGTATGGTTGATGGTGCTGTACCATCATCAGACCTGAACAAAGATATTGGTGTTCTTTTTAACTACTATACAGATGCTGCTAAGAAGGCAGCAGTATATTGGGATGATAGCACTTCAAGAATTGTTGTTTCTGCTGATGTTTCAGAGTCATCAGGTGTTCTTACCAATAACACTGGTGGTGCATTAGAAGTTGCTTCTCTGTATGTAAGTGGATGTACTGGTTCTACTGTTGAGGTTATCAAATGTACTAACAGTGAAATCTTTATTGAGAATGTAACGATAGATGGCGGATCATTCTGACACTATGAATGAACAAGATTATAAGAATTTGATTACTGTCTATCAAAGTAAACTATTTGACCTTACTAATCAAAATGTTGCATTGGAAGCAAGAGAGTTGAAGTATAAGCAGACTATAGAATTGTTGAATCAAAAAATATCAGAATTAGAAAAGAAACCAAAAAGATCTACAAAAACAACTGAAGAGTACTGAAGAAATTTGATAAATATCTTTAACACTCCTAGTAC
>TARA_A100001201_G_scaffold29709_8_pt1 | contig 20844 bp, 12 predicted proteins | sample TARA_A100001201 | Tara Oceans TARA_A100001201 (sample SAMEA2619872) | marine metagenome | biome: marine biome (ENVO:00000447); feature: surface water layer (ENVO:00002042); material: "saline water (ENVO:00002010), including plankton (ENVO:xxxxxxxx)" | depth 5 m | reverse complement strand
ATTCATACATTTAAGTTTTATTATTTTGATGTTCCGTATGAAGATGTAAAATGTGAAGTAGTTGCATTTCTCAATGAAAAGATTCATAAATATAATTCTGAAAAAGGTAAAGCATTCTCATATTTTAGTATTATAGCTAAAAATTATCTTATCATAGCCAATAATGCTAATTATGCAAAAATGAAAGCAAGAACAGATATAACTGTTATTGATGATAGTAGAGACTTAGGAGGAGAAATGGTATATTCAGATTATCAAGAATCATTGCGAGACTTTACAAATCAATTTGTCGATTATTATTCTAGAAATCTTAGCAATATATTTACTAATAAAAGAGATATCATTGTTGCAGATACTTTATTAGAGTTGTTTAAAATACGTGAAAACATAGAAAACTTTAATAAAAAAGCTCTTTATATTTTAATTAGAGAGCGTACCGGATTAAAAACTCAAAATATTACTAAGGTTGTTAATATCATGAAAAAACATTATGGTGATATGTTTTTAAGATATTCACAAAAAGGGTTTATAGGCACCCATAAATCATAGTTGTACATATTTATTTTAAAGGAGTATTACTATGCATGATGAATTTGAGTTATTCAAAGGAACTACATTTTCTGATTTAATGAAAGATATCTATCATAATTCCAAAAAGAAAGATAGACAAATAAATACATTAATTCAAGAACTACAGCCTTTAATTAAAAATATTGGTGATGCAACAGTAATAGTTCCATTAATAAAAGAATACTTAGACGTATCAGTTAAGAATGACGAGCATTTAGTTAAACTAGCTGCCGTAGTTCAACGATTAGTTGGTAATGCGTTAAAAGATAGCGGCGATGAATATGGAATGTCAGAAGAAGAAAAAGCAAGATTATTACAAACCGCTCAAGAAGAATTAGATGCTATTCATAAAGAACAAGATGAAATAAATTTAGGAGGTACTAAATGAGTCAAACGGGTATAGCATGGGGCTTTGGAGAAGTTGTTAGCACAGCAAATGCATTCAATCAAAAGACAGAAAAAGAAGAAAAGAAAAAACGTAACGCTGAAGGAAAAGCTGTAGGTCAGAATATTGCAGATGCAAAATATCGTGGCGAAATTGAAGTTACAATGAATTCTGGACAAGGCGGAATACCAGGTGGATTATCTGGTGATACAATTACCGCATATCCATCATCAATGAACTTTACAAGAATTCCATTAGTTGGCGAACATGTTATAATGTATCAAGGCCCAGGTGCAGGTATGGGATCTTCTCCACCAGATACAAAGACTGGTGATAAAAAAACTGGTGTAGGATTTGATACTGAATGGTTTTATCTTCCGCCTATATCAATAAGAGGTAATGTTGAAGCAAATATGAATCCAGGTGCTAATGCAGGTGGTATTGGAGGTAGTAATCAAACTATACAAGATGGTCAGCAAAAGAAAAAATCGGAAGCATATGTTAATACTGAATCAGGTAATCCATCAGTTGTTAATAAAACGCCTGCAAATAGTAGTATCAATAGTTCGGCAAGGACTATTAATGATTTTCCTGATTATTCAAAAGGCGAATTAAGTGATAAAGACATTGCTGAGTTTCAAGAATTAGAACAAAAAATTCTTGACATGAATAATCCTGAAAGTCCTACATATCAACGAGTATATTATAATGCTAATTCTGAATCAGAAGCTGAAGATAGAGTTGAAGATCAAATTGATAAGTATGAAAAGAAGATTGAACGATTTAAAGAACAATTAGTTGAAAGAGGATTTGTAGGAGATTTTGTTGAATCAGAAGGAGATATAGATACTATAACAGGATATTTAGGTTTAGTACCTGAACAGCAACAAGCAAAGGCAGATGAACAAGCTCAGCGTGAAGCTGAAATAGCTGGTCGTAATCCTAATCCAAATACTAGTAAACAAGGAGGTGGAGGAGGAGGTGGAAGAAACCAAAATAAATTAACAACACCTCCTGGACTTGATTTTGTAGAAAAAGGTAATATTGGAAATTTGCAACCATATGAAGGAGACTTTTTGCTACAAGGAAGAATGGGACAAAGTATTAGATTTGGTTCACAAACAACACCTAAAGATCCAGAATTATATATACAACCGCAACCATGGGAAAAAGGAGATGCACCAGAAGGTTCACCAATCACAGTAATTAGAAATGGTCAATCTACTAATGCAGGAGGAGGAGCTTCTAATAATTTTGTGGTAGAAGATATAAACGGAGACCATGCATCAGTATATTTAACATCAGGACAAAAACTTCCTATATCAGTTGCTAGTCCAACATTTGATGCAATTGATAATGTTATTAGGCAAGCAGATTCACCAACATATAATGATTCAAATGGTAATCCAGTACCATCATGGGATTGTAACGGTGTAAGTGGACCTATAGAACCAGTAATCAATCCTAACGTAACAGAACCAGTTCCTGAAGATTGTTCAAAACTTACATTGATTGATTTAACAGTAGAATATTTTGATACTGCAAAAGGATCTCCTACTCGTGGAAAAGTGATGGGTACTGATAGATTGCGAATGATACAAAAATGGCCAGTACTTGAACAATACTCATGTATCATTTTACAACTATTTCAAGCAGCGGAAGCAGATGGAGTATATCTTACATTGAATAGTGGGTTTAGAGGTATACATCAAATTAACCATCCAACTACAGGTAAAAAATTAGCATCAGGTCAATTGAATTGTAGATATGCATGTGCAATAAACAGAAGCTGGGCAACCGAAGCAAATAAAAAAGATAGATCAAGTCCATTATGGAGAGCAAGGTCATCAAAATTCAAACCATACGTTGCAATACCAGGATACAGTAGACACCAAAACGGAACTGCAATTGATATTAATTATAAAGATGGTAGAGATAGAAATCATGATTCATGGATGACTGTTAAAAAACCAAAAAAACTTAAAAGAACATCAACAACAGATACCGATGGAGTATATGCTTGGTTGATTGCAAATACTTATAAGTTTGGTTTTGTAAGAACAGTATCAACAGAAGAATGGCATTTTGAATATGCTCCTGATAAAGCAGCAAAAGGACCATTTGGTGGATTGAAGCCTGGTAGTAGTAATAGGTGGCATGGATTAGATAAAAAATGGCAAGATGGAGTATTAGGACCAAATAAAAATAATACATGGAATACAAACAAAGGTATATTACCAAAAGATCATCCATGGGGCGATTCAGGAATTATTGACAATGATGGATCATTTTTCCAAGCAGCCGTAGAAATAGGTTCTTTTGGTTTACTTGGTGATGATGATGGACAAATAGGATAATATTATGGCAAATTACGAAGCAAATAAAGATACACAAATATCAATATCAAAAACTCATTATCCGTCTCAAAAAGGTAAAGTACAGGTTAAATCTGAAACAGTATATGATGCTGAAATTTGGGGAAGAGAAAATGTTTATATCTTTCCTGAAAAAGTTTACGAAGATGATATACGAGGTGTAATATGGATTATACCACCACCTAATATTACAGATGTATCATATAAAGATAATCCAGGGTTTCCGGGACAACATTTTGCATATGATATGGCAATGAATGCATTAGAAGATGGACATATACCACAAGACGAATATATAATATGTATATTGCCATCATCAGAAACAGATTTATCTCAAGCATCTGATATGGCTGTAAAAACTGGTATATTCAATTCACGTGGTTTTGATTATTATGATTTTATTGATTTATGTGGTTGTTGTACAGATGCATCTGGTAGAGAATATTTAAATATAGTATATGCAATGGGTGATGGTTGTGGAGAAATTGATTTCAATGACGATACAATTACAAATATTGTAATGATAGATCCAGTACTTACAGCTGATGTTGAAATACCTGATGAATTTATTCAAAATATTTCTATGATTAATAATCCTTTGAATCATGATCCAACAACAGGACTAGGCCAAGCTACTTTATCAGCACAAGAAGCACTTACTGAAAAATTACCGCCCGAAAATGTTATAACAACAAATGATCCAAAATTTGATTTTTTCAATTTAGCATCAATTGGATTTGCAGCTTTAAATTTCTTAGCAGGTCTAGGTGATTTATTTGGTGGACTTAATAAAGAATTACCATGGGAAGATCATAATGAAGAGCCATTCATAACATCAAGTTTAAGTACAAAACCGCCACCAGATGATAAGAGCGCTCCAAATGAACCACCACAAATACAAACTCAATCTCCTGCAGAATTTACAAGGCCACAAGTAGTAATTAATTCGGATAGAATTTTAATTAATTCAAAATCAGATGATATAAGATTGTCGTCAAATATTCATATAGGACTATCAGCTCTTGAAGCAGTAGGAATTGATGCGGGAAATCATTTCACCGTTAATTCACCAGAAATATATTTAGGACTAGGAGCTACTGAACCTTTAATATTAGGAGATCAAATGACTAACTGGTTATCTTCATTACTTGATGCATTAAGATCGTTTACATACACAAACTCCGGCGGACCAACAGGACCAGCCATCAACATATATTTATTAGATCAGTTAGAAGCTACATTAGATCAATTAAAAAGTAGGCAGAATAAGACCTTATAACAAGTACCATAATTCTAATATCTTCATATTTATATTAAAATAAATTGGAGAAAACTATGGATACAAAGAGTTTTGTAAAAATTTTACGAAAAGTTATTAGAGAAGAGGTTGGAAAAGCTGTAAAACAAGCTTTAACCGAACAAACAGTTAATCATAATCAAGTTATAGAACATGGAATGAATCTTGCAGAAATTGCAGAAAATCCAATGCCAAGACGTCCAATTGCTAAAAAGAAAAAATTTAGTAAAAATTCAATGTTGAATGACATTTTAAATGAAACAGCAGCAACTGGTGATTTTGCATCAATGATGCAAGGACCTGCGGTATCATATGAAGATGATTATCCACAAATGGGTCCTGCAAGAACATCGACAATGGTACAACCAAATCAACCAATGACAGGAATAAATGGTGAACGCGTTGATACATCAAAACCAGAAATGGCAGCTGTTCAAAAAGCATTGACAAGAGATTATAGCGGATTGATAAAAGCTATGGATAAGAAAAACGGAAAAATGGGAACTAGATAGTGGCTGGACCAGAAGCAAAATATTTTAAAGAACGTAGAGAAGAAGCATATGCTAGAGGAGGAGGTCGTCCTATATATAGGTATAATCCAATTGACCTTGAACCTGATAAAGCTATTGGTGTTAAACTTCCTTTCAATGGTGTTGCAAATCCATTCGGTGTTTTAACAGATGCAGAAGGATATGGAGGTATCACAGGATCGTTTAGTCAAGGAACTAATTCTACATTTCATCAAAATAAAATTTCTGGTAAATTTCCATTATCCTATACGACAGAGGAACAAGCATTATCTAACATGAAAAATTTATTGTTAACATATCCTGGTGAAAGGTACATGCAACCAACATTCGGTGTAAGAATAAAAGACAGAGTATTCGAACCTAATACGCCAGATTTAGTAGTTGCATTAAATAAAGAAATACAAGATGCTATTGGATATTGGTTACCATATATTAAAATAAAAGCAATAAACATAGATAATAGAGAACCTGGAACTGAACTTATTACAAACTTTTTATTTATCAAAATAGAATTTAAAGTGACTGAACAAGGAGCAAATCAAACAATTACGTTGGTATCAAATGGTGACCAAACAACCACTGTAGCTCAATCAGGCGGAACAGCGGCCGCTGCAGGTGGTGGAGGTGGATATTAAGGGAATAAAAAATGGCAGACTTAGTAAAAAAAGATATTAAATATTTAAGTAAAGATTTTGGCGAGTTTAGACAAAATTTAATAAACTTTACAAAAAATTATTTTCCAGATACATATAATGATTTCAATGAATCATCACCTGGTATGATGTTTATGGAAATGGCCTCTTATGTTGGTGATGTATTAGCATACTATACCGATAGTAATTTAAAAGAGTCGATGTTGGCATATGCAGAAGAAAGAGGAAATTTAAATTCAATTGCAGCTAGTTTAGGTTTTAAACCAAAAAATAAAAGATCATCATTAGTAACATTAGATGTATATCAAACCGTTCCGGCTATTGGAACAGGAGTTAATGCAAAGCCTGATTTTAAATATGCTTTAAATATAAATGCAGGAATGATTGCTCAATCCAATACAGGTATACAATTTAGAACATTAACGCCAGTCGATTTTAACCATACAGGTTCTGGAACAGATACAAGAAACGTTACTGTTTATCAAGTTGATGAAACTACTGGTACGCCGACATATTACCTTTTGAAAAAACAAGTTCAAGCTGTTTCTGGTGAAATAGTAACAGATCAATTTGAATTCACTCAACCAAAAATTTATGATAAAATTGTATTACCATATGAAGATGTTATTGAAATAATTGATTGTTATGATGATCAAAATAATCGTTGGTATGAAGTAGATTATTTGGCACAAGAATTTGTACAAGACTCAATAAGAAATACACCAGATATAGATCCAGACCTAACAAGTTTTGCAAGTAGTGCTCCGTACATTTTAAAATTACGAAGAACTGCTAAACGATTTGTAACAAGATTTAGAGCTGATAGAAGATTAGAACTACAATTTGGTGCAGGAATATCTGAAGAGCATGATAGAGATTTAATACCAAATCCTGAAAATGTTGGATTAGGTATACGAGGCCTAAAACGAGAAGTTGATTTATCAGTAGACCCAGCTAACTTTTTATATTCAAGTACATATGGACAAGCTCCATCTGAAACAACATTGACCATACGATATTCTAGAGGTAAAGGTTTAATGGATAATGTTCCAGCAAATTCAATTCAACAAATAACAGATATTGCATATGGAAGTCAAATAACAACGGTCGATGGAACTTTATTACAGCAGGCAAGAGATTCAGTTGCAGTAAATAATCCAATACCTGCAAAAGGTGGTGGAGATATGGAACCAATTGAAACTGTTCGACAAAAAGCTATAGGAGCATTTGCATCTCAAAATAGAGCTGTAACAAAAGAAGATTATGTTTTAAGAGCATATACAATGCCAGCAAAATTTGGTAATGTAGCAAAGGCTTATATTATTCAAGACGAACAAGTTGATTCAACTAATCCAGAAGCTAAAATTGCAAACCCATTAGCAATGAATATGTATTGTATGGGATATAATGCAGATCAACAAATAGTACCTTTGAATGCGGCAGTTAAACAAAATTTAAAAACTTATATTTCTCAGTTTAGACTAATGACAGATGCAATAAATATTAAAGATGCATTTGTAATTAATTTAGGAGTCGAATTTGAAATTATACCAAAGCCAGCATTTAATGGATCAGAAGTAGTTCTTAAATGTATTGACGAATTGAGACAATTATTGCATGTAGACCGTATGCAAATAAATGCACCAATAGTAATATCAGATATCTATACAAGATTAGATTCAGTAGAAGGAGTACAGACAGTATCAGATGTTGAGATTATAAATTTATTTGATACAAATTCTGGATATTCAGGAAATGTATATGATATAAAAGCAGCAACGTTAAATAATATAATATATCCTTCGTTAGATCCTTGTATATTTGAAATAAAATATCCAAACAAAGATATCAAAGGAAGAATAATAGGATTATAAGGGAAATAAATTATGGCACATAAACAAATATATGCAGAACGTGATGCAACAATATACGAAAAGAAAAAAGATTGCAACACTGGTATTGATCAAATTTTAGAAATTGTATCTTCTAAATCAGGATCAATATTAGATGAACTATATCAAAATGGTACATTTAATTCTCGTATATTAATAGATTTTACAGGAGCCGAATTTACAGCAATATCAGCTTCAATTTCAGACGGGACAATAGGATCTACAGGACGTAAATTTTATTTAAATATGAAAGGCGTATATGCATCAGACCTTCCTATACAATACACATTAGAAGCATATCCAATATCTGAATCATGGGTAAATGGAACAGGAAATTATGCAGATAAGCCTGAAACAAGAACAGGAGTTGCATGGTCAAATCGTACAGGATTTGATTCATCAAATCAAGTATGGAATACTGGTTCAGCCCATAGTGCAAATACATCGGCAGGACTTCAAGTTGCAACTGGTGGAGGAACTTGGATAACTGGTTCTGGTTATGAAGCTTCGCAGTCATTTAATTATGAATCAATAGATGTTAGAATGGAAGTAACTGATATTGTTAATAAATGGTTAGATGGTACAATTACAAATAATGGATTCATAGTTAAATTGCCATATTCAACTGAAACTACTGGTAATGAAAATTTCAATTTAAAGTTCTTTTCAAAAGATACTCATACTATTTATGCACCAAGATTAGAAGTTGTATGGAGAGATTTTGTAATTTCAGATATAACTTTAACAGAAGTTCATCAAACCAATGATGGCGGACCAATAGTATATTTTAAAAATTTAGAAGAAAAATATCCAGAAGGTTCTGTGGCACAATTTAGATTAGGTGCAAGATCAAGATTTCCTGCGAAGACATATACTACATCATCTTTTTATTTAAGTGAAACGCAAAGATTAAGTTATACAAGTTCATATGCAGTATGTGATGCAGTAACAGGAGAAACATTGTTAGATTATGATGATTACTATACTAGTCTTAGTGTAGACTCAAACGGAAGCTTTTTTAATTATAGAATGGATGCATTAAGTCCAGAAAGATATTATAAGTTTAAGATTAGATCAAAATATGCAGATGGAACAATAAAATATTTTGATAATGGTTATTATTTTAAAGTGGTAAGATAAAATGGCAACAACTCAATATAGAAAACCAACCAAAGCAGCAGTAGCAGAAAGAGTTGCAACTGATGATCAAATCTTCAAGAAGTTGAATAGAACTATGAATGGTCTAGATAAACCAATCAACAAAACAAATACTATTCAAATGCATCCTGAAGCTGTTAAACCAGATGGGACAGTTGCTCAAACTGATGATGATATTAAATTAATTGAAGGTAAGCCAATAAGAACACCTAAAGGATTATTAGAATATCGAGAAGAAAAAGAAAATGAAAATTTTCCAATCAAAGTATCAATGGAAACAACCAAGTATGAAGCTGAATCATTTTATGCAGCTATTCATGAAAATTTTGAGCATTTTTTACAAGGATTTAATCAAACACCAATTGTTGTACCAAATATAACTGTTACAGCAGGACCGACATTAGTAAAAGAAGAAGTTGTTGTTAATGCCACCGATCCAGGGGATATTGATCAATCAACAGATGATCCAGAAATTGATCGTAAAACTGCATCAGAAGAATTTGGTGAAGAATATAGAATTATAACAGAGATAAATTCAGCAGGTGACTTTACAGGTATACAATCTAATACAATGTATGTTGTTTGGAGAGGTATAAGATATAGATTTGAAGGTGAAATAGACGGTGAAAGATTAGTTCCAGGAGATGCTGTTCATACTACAGAATTAACAAATGGCGGTAAAATTGAATTACCAACTGCAGCAAAAAATCCTGGACCAATAAAAGGATTGACAAATTCATACTCAGGAAGAAATTTAGAAGTATTCTTGAAAGAACGTGATATGTCATATGATGATATTGAAGTAGTTCCTGCAGCCGAAGTAAAAAGTTTCTTGTCAATGTATCAGTTGAGACGAATGGATGTATATGAAGCAATTGAATGGAACAATACAGCAGAAGCAGACGGATTTACATACAATAAAAACTCTGTAATAATAGATGATATAGAGTATGAACCAGGTGATTTAATAGAAACAACTGTTGGATCTGAATTGCCAACATTACATGAACGATGGACAGAATATCATACTCATGATGTAGGTAAGCCACCGCATAGAGGATTAGTTTACAAAGCTACAGCTGATGAAATTAAAAATAAAGTATACGAAAAGAAACCAATTAGAGGTTATTCATCAGGAAAGGCAACAGGATATTATTTAATGATGGAAGGAGAAATATATAAAACAAATACAGTAGCAACATTCTTCCTAGCATCTTTAAAAGAATTACCACCTGGGACAAATTGGGAAGGTAATAATAATTATGATGAATATCATGAAACGTCATATATTGCAATGGATTGGGCATCATTAAGAAAACTTGGAACACCAGGTAACAAACCAGTTAAAAACGAAAAAGATCCTTCTTTAAGAGTTACACTTGCTCAACATTATGATGGCGGTGGATGGTCAATAGATTTACCTACAGGTAAGTATAGAGCAGCTGGAACTAATTATAGTGGATTTGATGATTTTCCTGGATTTGTTAACAATGATGCATCATATATAAACGTTCCAAGAGGATTGTCTATCGAGATATATGATGAACAACCTGATACAGGTGGAAGTCGTGATTTTAATAATAAAACATATGTAGGACCTACCACAGTAAATCTACCTGGAAATAAAAATGATGACGTTTCTTCAGTTAGAGTATTTTATACAGAAGGAATTGAAGCACCTGCAGGATATAGAGGAACAGATGCAGTTAAAAGATATGCGGCCCAAGATGATTTTTATAAAAAACCACATTTATCACGATATAATAATTTATTTAAATAGGTAACAAATGTCATTAGAAAATTACATAAATAAGTTAAATATTATTTCATCTACAAGACCAGTAGATGCAGTCCAGTTACGTGCTGAAGATGTAGATGTTATTAATCATGAAACTGTAGAAATAACCAATTTTGACGATCCTGCTTTAGACGAAGTTATTGAATTACATGTATATGATACTATTGGAAGTTATGTTACAAGCGATCATGTTTCTGATCATTGGAAACACTTTGCAGACGAAGATAGTTTTGTTCAATATGACATCTATAAAAACTTAACAGATTTAGGTATAACTCAAGGAACATATAAATTTGTATTGAATTTCCATAGATCTTTAGTTGGAGACTCAAATAATTCTAATCTTTATATAAAAGAAATATCACCAGATCGATCAGAGCTATTAATAAAAATAGGTGATGATCATATAAAATCATCTGAAAAAGATACTTCAAACACAAAAGCATCAGAATTAACAACTCATGATCAATTAGCATTATTTGAAAAACGTAGACCAGAATTATGTAACGATGATGGCTTTATTCATTTAATGTTCATGAACTTAGGTAATAACAGATTAATTCAATTTGTTAATTACAAATATCTTTATGAAATGGAAGAGTTATACATTAAATTGTATCAACCATTACCAGAATTTATAAAAGAAAAACAAAAGTTTTGGATAGTTCAGCAAATAAGACAACCATATACAGATAATGTTGTTTTATATAGACAACCAGTACAAGCTCCAACTAATAATTTACGTGGACCAAATTTTGAAATTGAAACAAAGTTTACAAAAATTAACGAAACTAATTTTGCAAGTTGGAATGATTTATTAGGATCATCTGTTTCAACATCACAACAAATTGTTGACAGAATATTTTCCGGTTCATTGCAAGGAATGGACTTAGGTATTGATTATTCAGGATTTCAAAACTTTGTAAACTTTTCATCTGCAGCTGAACGTCTTAAAAACTTTAAGTATAAAGTTGAATTGATAGAATATTATAACGATCAAATAACAACATTACAATCAGTATCAGAATCAAGCGAAGTAAATGCTAATAAATCATTATATACAAAATATAAAGATAATGTTATTGGCGGATTTGATGGATTCGAAAGATATTTGTATAAAGAGCAAACAGGAAGTTTTTATACGCATGGGGTATCTGGTTCGTCAATTTATAATCAAACATTTACTGTTGAACCATGGCCAAAAATTGAATATAGATCAACAGGCTCTGCAGATGGATTACATCCAGGAGCTCAATATCAACTACATCATTCAACATCATCAATAGCTGTTAATTATTATAATGCATTGTTAGCATCAGCATCATTATGGGATACTCATAACGCAGCTGCATTAATTAAATCAGTTCCAGAACATATACGTGAAGATGCTAATAACGCAGAATTTGAAACGTTTGTGCATATGATTGGTCAACATTATGATATTTTATGGACTTATATAAAACATCAAACCGATCTTTATAATCGTGATGAACATTATGCTCATGGTATGTCCAAAAATTTATTGTATGATGCAGCCGAATCATTAGGATGGCATTTAGTTAATGGTAATCAATCAGAAAGATTGTTCGAGTATCTATTAGGAACTGATGAACGTGGTGAATTTGGTAAAATTAATGAAAGAAAGATTGACAAAGATTTAGTATTATATGTTCCGTTTGATGAAGGAAGACCAGATTTTGCAAGAAAGAATTTTATAGATTATAGTCCAAGACAAGATCAATTAGAAAATTTTGAAAAGCCATCATTTGTTAAAGGAGCGCACGGCCATGGTGTAAAATTTAATGGAACAAATGAATACTTAAAATATAATACACCATATGATTATGGAAGTAACAATTATGCTGTATCATTTTGGCTTAAAGATGTAGATGCAACAAATGCAGTAGGAACAATATTTAATGCCATGTCAGGATCTGGAATCGATTCAGGATTTCAAGTTAAAGTCACCGGAGGTAAATTACAATGGTTACAAACATATACAGGATCAAATGGATCTCATTTTGTTAATATACCAGCAACAACTGTAAATAATTTTTCATCATCATATTTAAATTCATCGTCTCCGCAAGGAGCATCAACTGGTGGTGAATCAAATGGATGGCATCATATTGTGTTTAATATTGATAGACAAGAAAGTGCATCTGCATATGTAAACGGCGTGTTTGTAGCAGGATCAGATATTAGTGTTTCAGCTTCAGCAGATATTGGACCAGAACTAGAAGGTGATTATCCAAAACCAATTATTGGAGCAAGTGATACAAATAATACAGGTCTTCCATTTGATCATTTAACAGGCTCATTAGATGAATTCAGAATATATAAAAAGAAATTATCTTTAGATGAAATAACAGATTTATATATTAACGGCGGAACATACGTAACTCAATCATCAGCAGTAACGTTAGCAACACCAAAAGAAGATTTAACTACTCAAGTATGGAGAAGAATAGTTAACAATCTACCACATCTTTTGAAAACCAAAGGAACATCTAGATCAGTAAAAGCATTGTTGGCATGTTATGGAATTCCAGAATCATTGTTATCAATTAGAGAATATGGTGGACCTAAAATGCCAGAAACAACACCAGCAGCAATTGAAGATAGATTTTCATATGCACTGCAAGTAGAAAGAGGATCTTTTATTAGATTTGGTAATTCTAGAGTTTCATCAAGTATATCTGGCGTTGATCCAAGCGGCACTCCTTTTTCATGGGGTAGAACACTAGATCCATTACCTAACAGTTCAGTAGGTGCTGGTATGCCAATTATAACGCGTGAATTAAGATTTAAGCCTGCTGTCAAAGAAACACAATTTATTTGGGCTACTGTTGATGCTAATTTATCGTTTGCAAGAATGAACCAATCCTTAATAATAGAACATACAGCATCATATTCTGGTTCCGACGAATATGGAAGGATTAGATGGACAGTTGGCCAGGACGGTATGAGTGGTTCATTCACAGACTGGGTTCCTTTGTTTAACGGTCAATTCTGGAACGTTAGAACTTGGTTTGAAATAACAGGATCTGTGGATAACTTAGCTGTTGGTCAGCAAGCCACAGCTAAATATCTTATGTCTTCTACTAAAAATCTCAAAGGACTCGATGGTGAAGTTGAAATGTATGTGCAATGTCAAATGGCATCCGATTATGTGGATGGCAAAGTAGTACATAGCACGTCAGGATCATGGATACCAACTGTATCTCCAGCAAATGCATATTCATATTCCAGTATTGGTGATGCAATGTTCCTGGGAGGTGCACCTGGTAGATTAGGTAAAGATTATCAAAAAGGCACTAAATTTGCGCTCGCAGCTAAATTGACAAGTTCTTTTACACCAGGAACACCAATTAATCCTACATCAGGAACAGGTTCCATTGCCATGTTCTCTGGTTCGTTTCAAGAATATCGAGAATGGATTGAAGTGTTAGATCAAGAAACGTTTGACATGCATACATTGAATCCAAGATCATATGCATCACCATTGTCACCATCATCATCTTTTGATACTTTAGTTAGACATTATCCATTTGGAACCAATCAAGTATCATTTGATCATAGCGTGAATCATATTATAACATCATCTCACCCAGCCTGGATGATTAAAGATTTTTCACCGCCATATGCAAATAATGGTGTTGAAGTATCTGGTTATAGCACGTATGCAACTGCTTCTCGAGTGATGGTAAATTCTGAAGGTCAAGGTATAGTTGATTTTGATATTTCTTATTATCAAATAGATGGAATACAATCAGGAAGTTGGAGACCTGGCACAGAATTTGATTCAGTAAACAAAGATCATTATGAACGTGTTGATGAAACATATTTTATTCATGGACCAAGTATAGGAGGTAAAAATCTTAAATCTACAAAAATACGATTGGAAGATAATCGACTTGTACATCCATTGAATAGAGAAACAAGAGGTGAAGTTAGTCAATTTGATAGAGTATCCAATGATTCAAATCGTTTAGGTATATTCTTTTCTCCACAGGACATGATCAATAAAGATATATTCAATCAGTTAGGTTCTGCGGCATTAGATGATTTCTTTGGTTCTGCAGAAGATCAATACAAAGATGAATATCCTAAATTTAAAAGATTTGCATATGATTACTGGAAAAAATATGAAAATGACAATGACTTAAATGCATATATAAGAATATTTTCATTATTTGATTTTTCATTTTTCCAACAAGTTAAACAACTTATACCAGTTAGAACAAATGCGGATACAGGGCTGATAATTGAGCCAAGTGTGTTAGAGAGGTCTAAAGTAATGGTAGAGGCTGAACCTTCAAGAGAAGAACTGCATTATGAAGATTTCATACCAGATCCATTCCCTGATCCAGACATGGAACCATTACATTATACCGCATCAATTGTTGATCCGGTTGAAAATGTTATTGGAGAGCCAATGCATTACACTGCATCAATAACAGATCCAGGACCTGATTTGGTAGGTGAGCCAATGCATTATACAGCTTCAATTGCAATTAATGTTACAAGTGCATCTGGAGAACATTTAATACATACAGCATCAATTGCAGAAAAAATTGTAAGATTGACACCAGAGTTTTTACCAGTGTATACAATAGCAACTGCAAGTTCTATGAAAAATGATGTTCTTGACCCAGGCCTAGATTTGTTTAATATAGGAAACGGATATCCGGGTGCAATTTATGATCATGTTAGTTTATTTTATTCATCAGTTCATGGATGGACAACTCAATCAAGATCACCTTTAGAAAATTCACCTACTGCATCTATTATAACAGAACAAAGAAAATCTGCTACATATAAAAAGAAAGTGTTTCATTATACACCAAAAGATGATGCTGCAAGATTTTATCCATTAAATAAATTTAGTGGAGATCAAATGCTGGATATGTCAGAAGGAAATAGATTCCATTCAACTGCATTAATACATGTTCCATCAGGCACCGTTCAAAATGATACTAATACTGTCACTCAATCTGCAGCTGATTATACATTTGAAACTATTAATCATAATAGATTTACTGGTAATGCTTTAATATTTTCTGCTTCTTTCAATCCAGGTGCATTTGTTAATCGAAGAGGTCATCAATTTGTAAAAATACCAAGATTTGTAGGAACAAGAAAAGGTCAATGGGCAGTGTCTTTCTTATTTAAAGAAGCTCCAGGATTTATAAATTCTGCAAGTGTATTGTTCGGAACCGATTTAACAGCTAACAATCCTGCAGATTATAACTTTCCTGATAATGATACAAAACCATTTATTTGGGTAAATAGTAGTAATCAAATTCAATTAAGAGATGATTCAGCTCAATATTGGAATCTTGGAACACAACCAGCAATTGTAGCTGCAAGGTCTGCTGCTAATCCACCACCAGTACATGTAGTATTAAACTGGGATGGTTATAATTTAGATTTACCAGCGTCAGGATCATTATCATTGTACATTAACGGTAAATTTGTTTCAACCACGCAAAGAGGTATAACAGGACCAGGCGACCAAGAGCGATCAGGCTCATTCCATTTTGAGGGAATTGGAGGAGCATATCATTCGAGCGAAAATAGTTATCAATATTCTGGTTCAATTTCAAATGTTAGATTTTATAATAAAAACTTAGATGAACAAGAAATATCTTATTTGAATAGATATCCACATTTGAGAGCAAATAGAGATATTAATGAATCATATGGCCGCGGCCGAGAAATTATGACTCGAGCAAGACGAAGTAATGGATTTGCGCCATTTACAGATATAGGAATAGTTGCAACCAGCGAATCATTAATAGCTGCAGATTATAGAGATGATGAATTTGATTCTTCGTTCTATAAGGGTTCAAAATTAACTGCTCCAAATATAAATACACCATCTGATAATGATATTGATGGCGAAGAAGTAGTAAAGATAACAGAAAGAAACAGATATAATTTAGTTTATAAAAAAGATTTACCAGATGGCGCTAATTTAGATGTTAGATAAATGGTATACTTTTCAATGATAAACATATTTATTTAAAAATAAAAGGGAAAAACTATGGGATATTTAGATAACAGTTCAATCACGGTAGATGCAATTCTTACTAAAAAAGGTAGACAATTGTTGGCAAGAGGTCGTGATGAATTTAAAATTACGCAATTTGCATTAGCAGATGATGAGGTGGATTATGATTTATGGAACCCTGATCATCCATTAGGAACAGCATATTATGGTGTTGTAATTGAAAACATGCCGGTAATCGAAGCATTACCAGATGAAACTCAGATGATGAAATATAAGCTAGTTACATTACCTTCTAGATCGACTAGAATCCCAGTAATTTCCGTACAAAACAGAAGTATTACATTATCAAGTGGTGGAACAGCATCAATTAGACCATATACAAGAAACTTCAATAGAGGTAATCAAACATTTGGTTATACTGCAATCCTATCAGATTCAGATGCTGCTTACTTGAGAGTAACAAGAGGTACTGGAAGAAGAGGAGCTGGTGCAACCGTTCCTGCATTTATTGGTGATAATGAAGCAGCTCAAACAGTAACTGTTTCAGGATTATCATTTGAAGTAATTGCAAAAGCACAGCCTACTGAGGATAAAACAGCAACTATTACAATTGTAGGTAATGAAACAGGTGGTAGTGTTACTATCAACTTAACAATAGAAAAACAAGAATTAGAAACTACTCCAGGAGTAGCTTTAGAAGCTTTATAAAAATAGGGATAAAATAATATGGCATCAATTAAAAGAAACTATGGCGGATCATCAATGATAATGGGACGTCGAGGTTTAGGTGGCCGAGGAGCTAGATTTAACAGAGCAGTTCCAAACAGGTCAGTTTCAGCTAGACCAAGACCAAGACCAAATCGAACAAGTCCAATGCAAGCTGAAACAGCACAAGACATTGCAAATCAGGCAAGAATTAGAAATATTGAAATTGAAAGAAGAGCAAGACAAATTGCAAATCAACTTATTGCACAAAGAGAGCGTGCAAGGTTAGCTGCAAGAAATGGAAGAATCTTTACTGAATTTGATCTTGATACTGATGTTATCCCTAATCAGCAAGAGATTGTTACAAAAGGATTATTTCCAAATAATACTGGTAACCAAACAAGATTCTTTACATCTTCATTATTAACTGCAACTCAAAAAAGATATTATCAAGAAGTATTCAATGGTGAAATGACCAATACTGGTAATTCTGCAAATGATGTTACTGCATCATCAATGTTTAGTATTGCATATGGTCATGTAGGAGGTTCAGGTTCAGCAGACGAAGGTGGTCAAGTAAATGATACACCGTCAAGAGCAATTTATTCTCAATATAGATTACTATGTTTAGAACCAGATGATAAGAAATTTACTATTAACGGTGTTGATCAAGATTCAATGTACTTTATTAATATTAATAGAGCATTAATGAAAGAAAGATTAGATGAAGGTAACATTGAACTTAATCTTGCATATTTATCTGGATCTAAGTTTTCTGGACCAAATAGTGATAATACATCATCAGCTGAAGGTATTAGAGCATTAAGTGATGGAACAACTGAGTTTACAGGTCAAACAAATCCTGTATTAAGAATTGTTGATGATTCAAAAATAACTTCTGCAATTTCTGTTAGAAGAGGACATTTTGGTAGAAGATATAATTTAGTATCAGGATCTATTGAGCAAGGTGTATATAATTCTACTAATCCATATCATGTAGGACTATTATATCCTGATTTAGGTGTCATGGCATTATCTGCAGATGTATTAAATGTTACAGGTGGATTTAATACAGCAACTGGATCTGAAATTAATGGTAATAATGCATTAAAATTATTTACATCAATTTCGCATTCAGGAGCATTCTTATTAGATGCATCTAATGATAAATTAGGATTCCAAGCAAGATCATCTGAAAAAGTAACATCAACTCATTATTTTGTTAGAGCAACAAATGCTGAATATAACTTCTCAAATAATCCAACATTCGTAACAGGTTCGAATGGTAGATTTGCGCAATCATCATTTATTGGTGATCCAAAAGTTTATATTACAACTATTGGATTATATAATGATAGAAGAGAATTGTTAGCAGTTGCAAAATTAAGTAAACCTTTATTGAAATCATTTACAAGAGAGGCATTAATTAAAGTTAAATTAGACTTCTAATATTGTAATTTGATTCATATTTTAAGCTCTCTTATATTTATAAGTATAAGAGAGTTTTTACTATAAAGGGAAATAAATGGCTTCAAGAGCAGTAGTATTCAGACCAATTAACGGAGATGATATTTCGATAACACCATTCGAGGCAAATACAACGTTCAAAGAAAATCAAGACAGTTATTTAGGTAATCATTTTATTTTACGTCATGGTATTCATAATAATCAAACAACACCAATAAGTTCTTCATTAGCTGAAGATAACGTAAAAAATGCAGATGGAACGTTTCAAACTGTAACTTGGAAATCTGTAGATCATATGTTTTATAGACCAGAAACAAAACATGTTCCTATGAATACTATGGAACATTATAACCCAAGATATACAGAAAAAAGTTTATTCTATTCATGTAGTTTAATAGTTGTTCCATATGTTAAACACGGAGAAAATATAAAACGTACATCTGTAAACATTTCTTATACAGATTTAATGACCACTACAACAGTAACATTGAAAGATGATAAATATGGAAATCTTCGTGACCATTTAATAGATTCTGCAAGTTTTGTTAAAAAACATAAACTAATTGGTTATTGGGGATTTCAAGATGAATTTAGATTTTTTGAATTAAATCAAGGAACATTAGGAAAAGATTTTGCTCAAGGAAAAACTCATATCCCAGTTCGAGTAGAAGACGGGCAAAGAAAGAAAAATGAAAATTTTAGATCTACAGCATTCTTTACAAGTCATAGACCAGGAGTTATTACAACCCAAGAAGCAACAGCATCAGGTTTATGTATAGAATTTGATTCTGGATCTGGTGCATATATACAAAATCGTGATCTCAATAATAAAGTTAATTTTCAAAATAATGATGATTTTGCAATTTCATTTTGGTGTAGGTTACCAAAACATCAAGCATTTTCATCATCAAAAGTTCCTGAAAATGGAATTATAACAAAACGAGGTGTTGAACGTATCCCTGTACGTATTAATAAAAAATCAAATAGAAGAGTGATTTTTCAAGACACAAATATTACAAGAACAAGATATCCATTTGATATTTCAGTAACAAATCATGAACATGAATCTGTTGCCGCAGGAAAAATACATTTTAGAAGATCAGATGGAACAAAGATTATATCAATGCCTTCAGTTACCTATGTGACAGAGTCTGGTTGGAACCATGTAGTATGTCAAAAATCAGGATCAACATTAGAATTATATGTCAATGGAACTAGAGAAACAGTACGTACAGATAATTTTCATAATGATGATAATGTTAATGTAATGAATCCATCACATTTAATGTTTGGATCTGTAAATGCAATAAAAGGAGCAGGCCTTTCTGGAAGTTTAGATGAAGTAAGAATTTATAATACATACCTTTCGCAAACAGAAATTAATTCGCTATCTAATAGAGATTATTTATCAGGATCATTATATCAAACAAGTGTTGCAGGTAACGCATTTTACAGATCAGGTCAGTTAGTTATTTCAAATCCAATGCCAAAATATTGGAACTCGTTAAAAGGAAGTTGGAATTTAGAATATAAATCTTCAAGAACAATTTATGAAAATGAAGTATTAGTAAAAGTTCCAGCCGGCGAATGCAATGTAAGTATGAATCCATCATTAAGAAAACCAAAAAGTGAAAAAATACAACCACAATTTACTGGTAGTGGTTTTAAACCTTATATTACAACAGTAGGTTTATATGATGATGACGCTCAATTATTAGCAGTTGCAAAACTAGCAAGGCCAATACAAAAAAGAGAAGATATTGATATGAATTTCCTAATTAGATGGGATTACTAAATATTTATATTAAATAGGTTAACAAAAAGGAGTCATGTATGGCGACAAAGGACAATATGGTAAAGAGCCCGCCGAAAGGGGCTGTAAGGTTTTCACTTTCGCTTTCTACAGAACAAAAGAAAGCTAAAACTCAAATCTTAAAACATCCTTATAATTTTATTGTAGGAAAAGCTGGATCAGGTAAAACACTTTTAGCAGTACAG
>TARA_A100001201_G_scaffold89209_4_pt1 | contig 21144 bp, 23 predicted proteins | sample TARA_A100001201 | Tara Oceans TARA_A100001201 (sample SAMEA2619872) | marine metagenome | biome: marine biome (ENVO:00000447); feature: surface water layer (ENVO:00002042); material: "saline water (ENVO:00002010), including plankton (ENVO:xxxxxxxx)" | depth 5 m | reverse complement strand
AGAGGGCATTCCCAGTCAGTATGCTTAAAGAGTCCATAGTTGTACCCCGACTTGAAGTCTTTGGATTCGTCTTTAAGATAATGATGGTTGTAAAGTAAGTGTTTACAACTTTCCTTATCAACTCTATCTATGTAATAATCACTCTTCATTTTGGGTATTTGTGCTCACTTCAACATATGGAATGTAAATCTTTTTGTTTTGCACATATTCGCAATTATCTGGAACACTGACGATACATTCTTGCAGATCTACAATTGCATCCACGTTAAGAGTTTCTAACCATGCGCCCACTCTATTTCCATATTCTTGTCCGTCACCAACAACACAGTAGAAAGAATATCTTGACTTTGGTTTTGCCAAATTCTGAATAGAATCCATCAGCAAAAAGATATTGGTACAGTTGCCAAACATATACAACTCCTCAGGCCAATCAAATAGGCAAGGATCTGAGAAGAAGCAATCATATTTCTTCGATCTGTCAAAATCATAGGGCCATGATCCTTTGACAATCTGAACTTTTTCGTATTGGCTAGCCCACTCCAGTGCCCTTTCATATACTACTGGATCAGGTTCAATGATTGTATGACTGTCTACATCAAATTTTTGTATTTCTGAAGCAGAATATCCCATACCAAATCCAATCTCTAAGACATCACCATAAGGTTGAAGTCTTTGGACACATGCTTCCATGTATGGTTTTTCCCACTCCATCATTGCCTGGGTACCATCACCCAGGATTAGAAGTTCTTTTTGGTATTCATCCTTCAGATACTTGTTCGTCATCAATATTATCCAAAATATATTCAACCGTGGTTGCAACATCATTCATTGCGTCACGGAGTTTTTCTCTGTTGCCAGAATGCTGTTCCAATACACTTGTATCTGTGAGTGTCCATCTCCACTCACCCATCGCTTTATTATACCAGAGATTGATTACCATAAGTTCTCCATAAAAGCCAATTGACGGACTCGAACCGACGGCCTACGCTTTACAAAAGCGTTGCTCTACCAGCTGAGCTAAATTGGCGTTGATTTATTTAGATGTCAGCCTCCGTTAGTATTTCTGGATTTTCTAGTTCCAGTTCATATAACATTGGATGACATTCCTCAGAGATCAAATACATTGATGCCCTGTAAAGAGTCTCTGGTTCGTACTCTCTATTCTGTGTTGCTTGATTAATGATTAGTGGATCGTCTTGATGACGCTCTTCCAGTTCGTCAAAAGTAAAAGGAACTCCATTTATTAGGAATAGTTTTACTACCTGACGACTTTCATCTGTTGTGTACCAATTAAAGGAGGTATGAAGAGTGTATTTCATATCTCATCTCCGTTACTCTGTAATGTGTAGGAATTGAGAGATGCAAAACCGTCCTTGTTGTTTGCCCATATCTCTGACATCCATGGAAATAGGATGTACTTGATGGGTAATTACAGAGGGAAAAATTACTGCCTTATTGTTGGCGATCTCTATATCAATATCATAATCTACAAAAGTCAAGTCACCGCCCGTAAACTTTTTAGGCTCTCTATAGAACCAAGTAAGGCAGGTTGCGTAGGCACCGTCTCGGTGGGGTAGATACTCGTCTTGATTTTCGTAATAGGATACTAATGTGAAATCATTAGTCCACTCACAATTTTTGAAAAACCATGATGGATGGGAACCAGTTACTTCGTTGTGAAAACGAAATATCTTTCTATTACTATTTAATATGTTAGAAAACTTGCGATCTCGATATAAGTCATCAATCCACAATGCAGTATTCTTTTTTAATATTTGTCCACCACCCAAAGCAGATCCAGTATTAGTAGGAACCTCCATCTTTCCAGGGTGACACAAAAATGTCAGTTCATCCCAGATGATAGTTTTTTCATAGTCATCATAAAGATCATCAATGACAGTGTATGGAAAAGGATCATTAAAATGTTCAATCTTCATTGATAAGTTTATATGCGATGGTTTTTCTAAGAGTTGTACATTCTCTAGTGGGAGATTCCGCGTAGTGATAGATTTTAGAGTTGAAAAGAACTGCTGATCTAGGTAGTGGTGTAATAGCAAGAGGATTATTATCTTCTAAACCTTCTTTGAAGAGAGTTCTTCCTCCCCACAATACATCCCATTCAGAATTTGCGTAGATTAAAAAGGTGTAATCACTATGATCCTGATGAAAATCACCACCAAGTCCAAAGGTTTGTCCATTTGCATAGACATCATCGACAGCAAATCTTTTACCGCATTCTTGCCATATAACTTCTGGAAGAATCTCAGTGAAGAATGGATCATCTTTTAGATACATTATCCAAAAAGGATATCCCTCACCCACAATACTTGTTTGGCCAAATCCCCAATTATCTTGACTTAATTTATTGTCAATGTAATCCCAATGTTCTGGTTGAAATACATTTTGAATAGGAAGAATATCCATTACCAAGCCCAAGTGACAAAACTATATCTCGTTCCAGATGTGACAGGTTTTACTTCATGATCAAATAAGAACAATGATGGGAATACGATCATGTGTCCCTTTTTCATCGGAAGATGAATATTTCTCATGAGAAACTCACCACCTTCAAAATCATCATTCAAACATCCAACAATAGACATCACGGGGATACCACGATTTCCATTCTCGTCTGCACCAAATAGAGATTTTGTATGATCAACATGCACGTCCATGCGTTGATCTACTTTGTATCTATTAAACTTTGGATGACTGTATTTTACAATGTAGTCTTTTTTGTGGGGAGAATTGACTCTTCCATATTGCATCAGGGAATCCCAGATAACATCTCTAAGTTCATCAACAGATGAAGAGTTTAGATATGATTCAAATGGATCATGTTTGTTAGTGTAGTAATAGTTTTCCTTTGAATTATACCATCTATGTGGTTCCCATGTGCTTTCTTTTAGTTCTGCAACTATTTGATCGCATACATGATCTGCAATTTTATATGAGAAAACGTATCTAAGAAGATGATCTTTAATTTCTGGAGATTCTGTATTCATAATTGCTTCATAGGAGTGGGGGGACTTGAACCCCCACGATTTATACAATCAACGGATTTTAAGTCCGGTGCGTCTACCGATTCCGCCACACTCCCAAAAAATCACTCCCCTTCGTAAGTGGGAGGATTGAGGCGACAGTATTCGTTAAACGTGATCTTCATTTCTTTATCAGTCAGATTCGCATTCCTCGCTGCTTTCGGCAAATTCCACTTCGCTGCGAATAACATTTCCATAGACTGTCTGGTTTCGGGCCTCATACTCATAGCACTTTACAATTTCCTCATACAGATCGGCAGAATACTTATTCATCAATCAATCTCACCACGCAGTTGTGCTACTTTTGCGGCAGAGTATGCTTCGATGATGGTATAAACCATCTCTCCACTCAATCGATTCTCATCACAGTAGTATGAGACAGTATCCTCAAGCAGTTCAATCAGTTGAGAATGTTGTTCAGTGGTGATGTTCACGGGCAGTTGTTTGATTACCCATGTATTATAACAGGATCAGTCTGCCTCGTCAAGGAGATCCGCCATGATCAGATAATAGCAATCGACTGGCATCCCACTGGTTTGTAGGTGAACCTCATCACCTTGTACTCTCTTTACAACAACATTTTGCTTAGCACCACACTCAGTCAGATGGACTGTGATAGAGGTGGGATCTACTGTTTCCTCCCATTCTTGAGGAAGTCTAATGAATGGTTTTGTGGTTCTACCACGAATAATTACTTGCTTTTCCATCATCTGTCAATAATTGATGTAATTGTACTAAATCCAATATAGTCAATAAGTTGTTCCAACTTCCTTGTCTTTTCATTCATATCGCCAAGAATTTTTCTGACACCAAAGATTTGAATTTGCTTATCATTTCTAATGCCTCTCATAGCATTGATCGAATCAATCTTTAGTTGAGTATCACCATCAACATCATTGAGCTCAGTTTCTTTTGTACTGGCGATTCCAACGGCATCGGTAATCGCATCTTCTAATGAGGATGAACAATCAGATAGTTTCTCATAAGCTGTAGACATTCTAAAAGCATTGAGTGGCGCATCCAAAAGAAGTGTTTGCCCTTCCACTGCTCTCGATCCTCCAGATATAGGAGCATGTCCAAATCCAACTGTCCAGAACTCCTGTCCTGCTCCCACTTGTGGTTCACTAACTGGATCTGCTTCTGGTGGAAGTGATGCTAATCCAGGATCCCATGACTTTGCATTTGAGTTCTGTCCACTGTTATCTAGTCTGATTGAAACTCCTTGGCCTACAGTTGCCGTAGTTGCAATACTAATTGTCTGAGGTACAAAAGGATTCTTTGTGAAGTCAATCGCATATTTTGTGAGTCCTTCATCTTTGAACTCTTCAGGATCGTCCAAAACGGTAAATTCGACAAAAGTTCCATCTTCTTGTGGTGCTGATGCACCTGCACCTAAAGCATTCTGAAGTTCTAAAACATTAACAGTTGCTCCAGTGGTGCCAATGCCAGGGATTGCCCTCAAATCAATGAAGTTTGTAGACAATCCAACAATTTCATTTACACCAGAGATGATAGCTGTTACAGCACAACTAACCAGTTGTCCTTCTCTAAATGTAAGTCCAACGCCGGCTTGCGACATAACAGTAACTCTATTTCCACCTGCCTTACAGGTTCCAATGAAATTTCCTACAAATGTATTTCCAATATCTACTCCATATGGTTCTTCATAAATTTTCAAACCATATCTATTTCTTCTCTCAAATCCAAAATAAGGATCATTTACAATTCCAGTATCACCACCAGTATCCATATCAGCAGCATAGTTTGCATTTGCTGGATACGCAGTGATGATGCCCGTCACTCCCACATAATTGACTGTGCTACCAATACCTACACTCTCGGTATCATCTCCATCAGTATTACCCGAATCGTCAGCAGCATATCCTCCAGAATTCAATCTCTTGCAGACAAGAGTATATGTTCCATTCATGCCTGATGTAGCACTAAAACTCTGAACGGCCCAAAATAAATCTGATCTACAGTCAGCATCAATGCGATCCTGATATGCATCACCGACTGCCTCAAATGCTTGATTTACCTCATTAAGTTCATCAAGAAGGCTGAGTTCAAGAAGAACAACAGCGTCGTCATACATTATCTTTGATCCATCGAGAGCGACAATTTTATTTTGTAAATGTCCAATCGATTCAATAGCAGTATCACGCTCTGCTCTAGCATCTGCAATAACTTCGGTAGATAACATTTATCAGTTCTCCTTCATGATAATAGTTTGTCCATGACTGTACTGACTGTTGTCGCCAGGATAATCATTTATGGTTTGTCCCTCATACTCAGCAATATTCTTCTCACAGTCTCCTCTTTCGCCGTAAATGGTATAATGGCACTTAATTGGGCCTCCAGCATTGTTTTTGATAATGACTCTACTGCCCCATTGAATACTCTCTACAAACAACTCCTGATGACATCCAAAAGGAGTTAAATTTACAGTAATTGTTTCGGGATCTACTAACCCTCTCCAATAATCTGGTAGTGTAATAACACTTTGATCTTCTAACTTGCCTCTGATATACACGTCAGCGGTAGGGCCCTCAAGACTGACATATCTAAGTCTATGTCCTTCTTTTGTTGGGTGTTTGATATCAAAATCTTTTTTACCAGTACATGCACTAATATTGCCAAAAAATGCTTTGGCACTAATAGATTTATCACAGATTACAAATCCATTGATAATCTGAGGCCCCATGACAACTTTAGCGGATGCTCTTGCCTCAGCACCTGCTTGTGCTTGAGCACCTGCCTCTACAACTGCACCAGCATCAACCTGAACACCAGCATGATTTTTTAATCCCGTCACATTTATGATGGGAGTTGCAATGTTAATGGCACTTGCATTAACAATATTAATCATCAATGAATTGACAGTAATACCAACCATTCCCTTGCCAGGATCGCCAAGCATCACATCAATTGGTGTTGGCGGAACTGGAGATGCTAAATTTGATACCTTAAAAAGAGTTGGTGCTGTCGCTGCAAGTGGATTTAGAACGGCATTTGCTCTACCTACCGCCAAACTTGCATTGGGAATATTTGGTATAGGAAAATTTAAAGAATCCCCAACCAAGACAGCACCATTGAAAAATCCTGTTCCAGGTACAGCAGTAGGGCCAAATCCAAAACAAAGAGGAGGAACTGGAGCAACTCCTTGAGGAGAAAAACTACACTGTATTGATTTTCCTACATGAATGTCTGATACTTCCATATTACTTCAAACTCTCGATTAATTTAAATAATCCTTCAGCAGTTCTTTTAATGGTATTAGAACCACTACCCAAGACTCCTCCCGTTAAGGGAGCTACATCAGGTGCTTCCATATATTTAACATCTCTTGCATAATATCTAACTTCGCCACCAGTGTTGAAATTCATTGACGCTTCTGCACTAACGCCAATACTACTTTTTATTTCTGCCTCCACATCCTTTGATCTTGCGGAGATAGTAGCGTTGGCGTCTATGTTAACCCAACCAGTTTTATTTCCATCTCCTTCAGCATAGAGATCAATATCCCTAGCTAATAATCTAATTCTACCATTAGGTGCATAAAGAATCAAATCACCATTTTGTGCATACCACATACCTGCAACATCATTTACAGGTTTTTCTCCACAAATAATCTCATAAGTGGCAGGAGTAGAGCAGATCGTACTACCTGATAGTTTTCCACTCATCACAAGTCCAATATAATGAGAATGTTTGAACCCAGTAGGTGCAATATTTCTCATCATAGCCGCCATCTTGGCGTTATTCTTCATCACATCACCGCAGGAAAACTTTCCTTCGGTTGTGCCAAAATCATTATATGAGTAGCAAGTAGTTTCTGACATTATACCTTACCTACACAATCAACTACCTGCAGAACGGATGTTCCCTCTGGAACAGTGCCAGTATCAACCTTAGTAAATTTCATCAATGGCAGCAATTTAGCATTATGTCCAGTTGATGTATTTATTATGAATTTTGGAATACATGCATATGATCCTGTGTGAATTACCTTTGCTGCCACAATACGTCCACCCTCAACAGTGATTTCGATCTGTGTGCTTGCGTCTGGATTACCCTCACAATCAATTACTGTTACACTATCACCTGGGCCATATCCAAATCCAGGATCTTGGATGATGATATCTTCAATCTCAGGAATAGTTTCGTAGGTATTGTCATCAGGAATTCCTCCGTCTGGACATCCTGGCGCAGTGACTGTTACATAAAAATCTTTGTATCTTCCCCAATCAGGATCATCCAATTTACCCTGCATACACGCACTAATCTCACCAGGATAATCATTTTCAAGATAATATCGAATATCTTGATCCGTATATCCTAAAGATATTGCATAGGGATAATCATTTTCACAATCAAACAGTCCACCCGTATTTACCTCTCCAGTCAAATACTTTGGAAGTGGGCCAAAATTAGGATCTTTTAGAACCACCTGCATCAGTGGGCCAAGTCTCTTGCCTAACAGTTTTGAATAGAATCCTTCAAGATAGAATCGAATATCTGCATCCGAGAATCCCAGTTCTTTTGCATATGGATAATCCTGCATAAATCCAAACTGATCTGGACGCCCCACATTAACATCACCTCCATCCCACCATGGTACTGGGAGCCCTCCCTGATTTTGCAATTCCTTTTCTTTCTTGAACGCTTCCTGAGCTTCAGTAGTACCCATCAACGCATCGACTCTTGCCTGATGCTCTGGAGTGAGTGGAACAGTAAAGGCGGGAGTAGAACCTCTCCTATCATCAAATCCAACCATACTCTTAATTGGAAATTGTTGATAAGCAAGTTGAGTTCCATCATCAAAACCATCCATTTCTTTAAGACAAACAGGTTCTCCATATTGAAGAGCACCAGGAATTTTGTCAATATTCCAGTCACAATCAATTTCAATAAAATCTTTAGCAGGGAATTTGATTCTATCCCCGAAGAAAAGTTGAATCTGTTGTCCTTCGCTATAGATGGGATCTACATCACCATTTGCTCTCTGAACAATAGTTTGGCATCTACCAACGATCTGTCCAGTGTCGGGATTTCCAATTCCACCATCTGGACTAGGTATATAACCATATCCAGGTTCTTGAATAATAATATCAACGATTGGCCTACCTGGGCCATCACCTGGGAGTGGAGGTGGTAGAGGGGTTCCTCCACCAGGAGTTCCTCCTCCAGGGCCTCCCCCAGAACCAGGAGTGGTTCCTCCTCCAGGGCCTCCTCCAGAACCGTCATCTCCTCCAGGGCCCCCTCCAGAACCATCATCTCCTCCAGGGCCTGCTCCAGAACCATCATCTCCTCCAGGATCAGCAGCACCACCATCGCCACCGTCGATTGGATCACCAAATACAGGAATTCCTATTGCACCCCTACCGTTTCCACAAGCATCTTTGAAAGCGATTGAGGGCAGTGCAGTGTAGTTTCCTCCACTAAGAAGATCTACACCAATAACTTCTCCAGCTAAACCAATGATAACGTTTCCAGTTGCAGGCGCTGTACCTCTTCCACCAAAAAATGAAAGTTGAGGAGGGCCGCACTCAATGCCGCCGAGTCCACAACTTTTCACCGCATTATCAACAATTTCTTTAGCGTTGATATCTAAGTTAAAGTTACCATCAAAGTTGGGAGGAGTAACTAAATTTTCCGCAGATTCCATAATTCCTTTTGCGGAATCAAATACGTTCAGAAAATTAATTGAAGTATTCGCAGAGTTTCCTCCTTCCAACCAATTCCATTCTTCAGTTACTGGACAAATATTATCAATTTTACATGTGAAGATGTCAAGAATAGATACAATAAAATCTAAAACCTCTGTTGTAAAAGAAATAACTTTTCCAAGAAGTGATGATATAGGCCCTAAGATGGAATTAATTGCGCCTAGAAGTTTATTAAGAATCTGTCCGATAAAACTTCCAAGGATATTTTCAATAATACATGTGCCTGCACCAATAATCTTATCAATAAGATCTTTCAATAATTTAGCAACTAAATCTTCAAGATTTTGTAAAAACTGAGCAAAAAGACATGAGATCGTATTGATCGCTCCATCTGCTGCCTCATTTGCAATGTATCTAGATGATAATGGAGCACCTCCAACAGCATTGTTGACAGCAGCATTTACTTTTCTGAGTATCCATGCTCTCATCTCATTGATGAAAGTAGCAAGATATCTCGTGATACTAGCCGCTTTTAAATTAACTTGCTCTTGGACATCATTAACAAAATTTTGACTGGTTTGTAAGAAACTATCTTCACCTAACAATCCAGTTCTTATATTTTCAACTTCTTTCTTTAATTTTTCAATCTCAGAGTTAACACCCTCCGTATTAACCTTTCTACATTTGGATGGTAAGGTTACTGTTTCGTTTAGCAGATCTTGTGCATCATCGTCATCAGATGGACGAGGAATAGATCCCCATTCGCCATAACTTACTAACCCACCATCCTTGTAATGTGTTCTAGGAACAAAATAGTTTGCAGATCCAGGAATAAATCCACTACCTGCAGCACATGCATCTTTTAATCCGATACCACTTGGTAACTCAGATACATCAACACTATTTGCATGTACGTTATCGATATAAAATAATCCAGACTCAGGATCCTGAAATACCGTTACGAAGGTGTTTGCAGGGTAGAAAGGAGTTCCAACACTCTCTCCTCTTAGTCCAGATGTAGGAGACTGTCCATACGCCCAAGGCAAATCATTGATAGGCGTATTAGCATCATGCATAGAGCAGATCCTAATTTTATACCTACGCAGCATGATTCCCGTTCCCTCTTGCGTAAATTTACGATTCGGGAACGTCTTTAGATAACTATCTTCATCAGCAATCTGTGCAATCTGGGGTTTGAACGTTGGATTGTTGTTCAACCCCATCTCAAAGATTTTCTGATTCAGTCTGAGTGGCAGTCTCTTACTCATCTATTAGTCGTCGTAAATTAAACACTCTGGTTCTGAAGGATTTTGATCGCAGAAAAGTTCCAAATAACTGGGATCATGATGATCTCCAGCTTCAATCTCTTCTTTATGATTTTCTGCATATTCTTCCAAGTCATGCAGTTCGCCTTGGATGTGGCGGCGTTGTTGTGGTGAGATTGTAGGATCCTCAAGGATCTTTTTATCTGCCTCGATATGTGACTCGATGTTTTCCATTAGTTTCTTGTGGGTTTACTTTACTCCAAATGAATCTCTAACTAAGTGCAATCCAGTGAAGGCTTTCGTAGAATTACTAAAATGGCATAAGTCTGCTATCATATATATGCCACTATTGGTAGCACTTTTCTGAGGATTTGTCTTATTTGAGATTTCTGGTAGATCAATTTCAACCAAATCACCAGCATGAAGAGATAAATCAACAGGAATGACAATCTCACATGACATATTAAAGATCTGACGATACCTTTGTTTAGATTGTTGTAGCACTTCCTCTACATTATAAGAAGTCTCTCCAGTTTTTTCAACTTGAGTATCTAAATTATCTCCAGGTAATGACAATTGCCCTTTAGCAGCGTTTGCCACGATTCTTACTGTTGCTTTTCCACCATATTCATCATTCAGTTTTGTGAGTTGTTTCCCTGCAATAATACCAAAGCCTTTGCCTGTTGATGTCAATTCTTCAGGTTTTTCATATACTTTCTCAGCATCATCGTAATATTCTAACTTTGTTCCCCATGTGCCACTTCTTAACTGAGTTAGGGCATCAGATGTTCTCTTAATTGACGAATACAAGATTCTATCATCAAAACCAAATTCTATACTTCTGTCAGCAGTATCAGTCTGCTTATATTTCTTGATAGTTTTACCCTTGGTGTCAAACAGATTATCAATTGATTTGAAGTGAAATCCTTTATATGTTCTCCAGAATAAGTAACCAGCAGTTTTCTTGCTCATATTTGGAACAGCAAGTCTCTGAAGTTTACGAATAAAATCAAATGGAGTTCTATCTAAACCAAACTCTTGGTAATCTTTTTTGGTTAGATCAACATAGACATCACCACTATACTTTAGGTTCTGTCTTAAGATTTGAACCACAATATCAGATATTTTGCCAGCATAAGATGTCCTGCACCTATTGTCTAGCAGACAATCATCGAAACCTTCTTTAGAGATGCTATTGAGTGCAAGAGATAATGACTTTGATCCTTGCACTTGAGACTCATTCACATTTAAGCGCAGTTTATCATCATCAAGCACTTTGATTTCATTACCCCTAGAGTCGGACATATGAAATCTAACTGCTTCAGTTCCCTGAAGTTTCATAATATCAACAATATTAATGGTTCTTCCTGTTCCATCAGTTGCCGTTCCAGTAAATCCAGAATCAATCAATCCAGAAGAAATTGAATAGTATGGCAGAAAAACACTCTCACGATATTCTACTCTAGGACTTCCTCCCAGAATAGAATAAGCATCTCCACCCTCGTTTGAAACGATTTCATACACTAATAAATTGACTGATTCCTTAGAAGATAGTGCTGCCATTTTAACTATAAATTACTTCTTGTACCATGAGGATTTGTTCATGAACTACATTATATGCCAGAGTTTCATTTAATCCACCATACCTCGAACCAACCTCCATACCAGGTTCAAGCCGCGTTCCATCCTTAAATATGTACGGATCTGATGCATCTGGTATTCCTGGTGGTGGTTCTGGATATCCAGGTTTACTTCTATTTAATCCTGTTGGTAGGCGCTTAAATGGTAAAGACTTTTTGAGGATCTTCCCAGGAAGTGGAGATTTCTCTAATGGAGGAGAAATTGGAGGTTCAGCATTTCCAGTTTCAAGCAAAGGTGCTGCCTTCTCACCAAATATACTAAGAGGAAGTTTTAATTCCTGATTCAATACTCTTCTATATCTTTGCTTATAAAATCTACCAAGTTCTTGAGTCTTTTTGCTCGCGCCATATTGAGATTCAAATGCATATTGCATGAAGTTGGCGAGTCCAATGGATAGTTCTTCAATAGATCTATCCGATACTCTTTGTCCTAAGATATGATCAACACCAATACCTGCAATCGATCCATATAATCCTCTTGATTTAAACGTGGTAGCATCAGACACCATTTTAGGAAGATTATCAGCATACTTCTCCATGACGATTTCAGGGCCACCTACAGATTTACCTGGAAGTGTTGATTCGACTTGAGGTGCTCTTGTCAAGATAAGAGGTGGAGTATAACCCTCTCTTTGTTGACGAAGTTCTCTAGAAATACCACCACCAGCGAATCCTTTTGGCTTGCCTAAAGCACCCATAATACCATCATAAAGCAATCCCATAAGATATTCAAATAAGGTAGCACCTGCAATAGTTGCTCCACCAATAATAACTGGGCCTAGGAATGCACCCAAACCACCAGTACCAATACCAAATGCAGTGGTTGCCAATCCACCCAAAATGCCACCAATAACACCACCAACTGCACCACCAGCAGATGTTGCTATTGCTCTTCCAGGATCCTCCCCAGTAACAAGTTTGATGACAAGATCAATAATTGCACCAATAGCAGCACCTTTTAAAAGAGCTCCTGGTTGAATTCTAAACCCTTTTGGTGGAGTTACACCTCTTGGTGTAGGTTGTTGTCCTGTGGCACCAGTGGTTGGAGGAACATTAGTTGCCTTCACTCCGCGCAGGCGATTAAGTATTCTCTGCCTTCTAGACTGTGGTTTTGAATTGAGTTCTCTGATTAATGCTTCATCATCCAGCATTAACTGCCTCTCTCTTGCAGCAGCATCTGTTGCCATATCAAGTTCAGCAGCGGCCGCTGCACGAGATTGTGGCGAACCTCTCTTTTGCCTTGCTTTTCTTAGATCATTAATGATGCTATCAGGATCCTTATCAGGATTCCTTGTAAGAAAGTTAAGGAGATCATCCTCAGCACTTCCAGTTCTAGCAGTTCCAGGAAATTCCTTACGAATCCTTCTAGGACTTCTAGGGCCACTGGCACCACCAGTTGCAGTTGCAGTTGTAGTGCTTCTAGTTGCCTCTCCACCTACTTGTCTCGTCATCTCTGCTACAGCAGAGCTCTGCATCGACGCCGCATTAACTCTACCTTGGACAGCAGACGCAGATACCCTCGCGCCACCTGACACTTGTCCTGCCATAGCAGGAGAACCACCAAAAACACCTTTTCCAGCACAAACTGCTAATCCAGCAGCAAAACCTGCTGCTAATCCAGCACCAGCACCACTACCAGGAGGCCTTGGTTTTGGTTTTGGAGTTCTAAACGTATATCCAAGAATAAGAGTATAATTTAACCACTTATTCAGAATATCAGAGAACTTATTAAATTCCTCAGCAGCACCTTCTCCACCAATGCTAGTAACAAGACTTTCTAATCCAGAATACGCTTGATATCCAAGATCAATAAATCCAAGCGTACCATCTACAATTATATTGAAAAGATCACCTAAGACTTTACCAATTGGTGTTAAGAACTCTACTGCCTCTCCAATTCTTGTTAAAGTTAATCCAAGATCTTTTACAAGAAATCCTGCCAGAGTAAATCCAGCAAAAGTAAAGATTCTGTCTAAAAATCCAGGAGTTGATGCATCTTTATCAGCATCTTTTTCAGATGTAGTCGGTTTTTTTGTACCTCTTTCAGATTCTCTCTGATCTTCTCTCTGCTTTCTAATTGCTCTTTGTGTTTCCTTTTCTTCTTTCTCTTCTTTCTTCTTCTTATATGCGTATGTGTCACGCATTGCCACTACAATAGCATTGACTTTCTTATCAATTCTTTGTACTGGTGGCAATAAAGGCATTGTTCCCTGAGCCGCCGCTCCAGGAAGAGTATATGTATTTGTTTTCAAAACCATAGATGATGATTTTGAAACTGCTGATGATTGTGGTAAAAACTTTTGAATATTCATGATTATCCTACAATATCATCGATGCCAAGACTTGCAAGCATAAAATCACGATCTTCATTTCCAGTTGCAACAATTCTGAAATCTGGAATGTCAGTTCCATCTTTTGTAGTCATCACACTCTTTGGTAGAGGTTTATGCTGCTGAGGCAACATGATTACTTGCGTTCTCGTTGAAACTGTTGGGGAGTCAAGAGTTGGAACTCTCGACTGAGGTTTCATATATTTCTGTAAAGCAGGAGATCTTTGGAAGATAGTATCATAACCGTCAGGTTCAACACCCAACTCCCTCATTGTATCTTCTTTTGCCTTAATCGCTTTTTGAATGATATTAAGGTTATTATAGAACTGAGCACCTATAGAACCTTCTTTGTTATTTAAAGTCTGACTTGTGGAGTTACCTCCTCTGATATTAAAAGAAGGATTTACAATTGTTTTATGTAAAGTTGCTCCAGGATAATAAGACTTCATTCTTTCAATGAGTCTAGATCCACCCATTGCATTATATCTGTTTACATCTGTCTCAGAGAATCTTTGAGTTCTCTGAGTTCCTGGTACTGGCATACCCAAGAACTTAAACTGAGATTTTCCAGCATATCCCCCACCATCAGTTTTTCTTCCATATCCAGGGTAGTTATCATAATTTGCTTGGGGTTGCATTACCCTACCAGAACCTGGGAAAACAGATAGAGCGCGTTCAATTCCGCCAACTATTCCACCGCCTTGCATTGCTGGAATAGTAGCAGATCTAACTCTCTTCTTCTTAGGAATGTTAGTTCCTCCTCCTCTCTTGTTCATGTTGAGAAGTTTATCAGCACCCCAATAGTCAACTGCTTCCTTAGAGAATACCATCTCACCAGGACGCAGTGCTGCTAGTTGTGTATCAACTCCACCGCCAATAACTCTCTCACCTGTTCTGGTTGTGACTTTTCCTCCATCATAAACATCAAATAATCCACCACCAGAGGCACCTGGCACTTCTATTGGTTTTTGATTTCTTCTCTTCTCTTCCTCGTCAAATTTCTTTTTTTCAGCATCAATAACACCAAGAATTGATGTCAACGAAACACCCGCAACCAAAGCAGCGGCGGCTGCAGGGTTCTTTGCCATAAACTTAATCAACTGCCTTCCAAAGAATCTAAGCAGTTTCAAAGTATTTTTAACAAATCCACCGAATGGTGTTAAAAATGCAACGGCAGCCGCACCAATTACTGGCCAAAAATCCTGTAAGAATTTTGTAAGAGTCTCAATCTTTTTCTTGTTTGCAGGATCACCAAACCATTTGATGAGTTTATCAAAAGCAAAACTTAAGAATGTTAATTTAAGGAATTTTAAAATCCTATCAAAAATATTCTTAAATGGCGCTACAATTTTTTCTGCAACAGATGATAAGACTGACTTGCGTCCACTTTCTCTTGCCTTTTCTCTTAATTTTCTTCTCTGCCTTTCTGCCAGTCTTGCTTTTTTCTTTTCAGACTCTTGCTCTAACTTGAACCCTGCTCTTATATCATTGAGAAGGGCATCTAATTTAAGATCTATACTCTCTACACTCTTAACGATCTCTGGTGAAACACCAGCAGATAAAACATCTTGTGGCGCAGGGCCTATCCTGCTAGCAGCAGTTGGTGCTACTGCTTGTGCAGTAATTTTTTTCCTTTGTATCTTGAATCTACCAACTTTATTCTTTACTCTCCTGAACTCATTTGTTACCAGTTCAGCTTCTTCAGTGGTTAGTTTTGTATTTGTTACTCTTGCCTTAGCAGCAGCCTCTCTGAGAAGTGAGGCATATGTAGCATAATCAATACCGATCGTATCATCTAATCCAATTAGATTCAGAATTCTTTCATCAACTTCTTCAGTGACAAGATCATCAGATTTTGTCCCAACATATCTTGCTAATGCACCAGCACTATCCATCTCAGCAACATCAGGTTCATCCCTGATCGCAGACAAAAGATCATCTAGTTTAGCGTCAATGTTTGCAGCAACATCTGGCTTCAGTGAATTTTTTGGAAATGATTTTGCCTTTTTAGATGCCATTTGCCTGTTGTTGTTTCAGTTTTTCACTTTCGATATGTGCTTTCAACAACTCGACATAAATGTCTCGTTCCCATGGAATAAGGTTCTCAACTTCCCATAATGAATATTTATGGTACTGAACTAAAGAAAATGTAAGTTTAAAGTAATTCTCAAGATCCATATAGATCATGCTTACGCGAAAAAACTTGAAAGTCCCTCCAAGGTAACCACGCTTTTTTCTCCCGTATTTGGATTCTTAATCTCAACATCGTGAGATAGTTTAGGCATCGTCTCAAAAAACTTTTCAATCTGCTTAAACTGAGAGGAGTTCATTGACTCTAGGAATTCATTAACTTCCTTTTTAGTGCAGTCTGCAATACTCCAAACATCTTCGCTGTTGTAGATCTTATCAATACATTGTGCAATCAATTCAAACGATTGATCCAGAGGAGTGCCTTCTTCAGCATCAAAATTGTTTTTAACAAACTGATCAAGAGATGGATACTTCATCTCCATGAATAAGGTATCATCAAGTTGAATCTTTGGATCGTGATCATCAAATTCCTTTACTTTGATATCATCAATGTTGATGGTAACGGGAACCATCGTTTCATTATCATCTGGAGCAACAAGACTTACTTCCAGTTCTTCGCCAACAGATTTACCACGAATATTCAAAAACAAATATTCAATATCAAACGTAGGAAGAGTATCTACCTTCACACCTCTAGTGAGAATGCAAGATTTGATTACATTTTTTACTGCTGTAGAAATTTGTTTAGTGTCTTCACTTTCCAACGCCAATACAAGAAGTTTTTCTTCTTTTACAAGGAAAGGCCTGAATTGAATTTTCTTTCCTGTCGATGGTAATACCAAATCATAAGTTGGCGTTGCAATTGTTGGTAACGGCATAATATCCTAATAAAAATTTCAGTGTGACTATTTATTGAGTGCCAATCAGGGGCCTAATACTCCTGTGCCAAATGTCTCCCCAGAAGCTTCTAGTTGATCAACAATTTGTGCCAGTGTTGGGCGTCCATCATCAACTCTAACTGGGAATGATCCGCCATCAGGACGTTGTAAATTCAATTCATATGATGGCGCTTTTGTTGTGTCCACGACGTATCTAGAATAAGTAAACGAAACAGTGCATTTCAAAAGTTGCGCCTGATCATAAGATACAGGCATTGATGAGATGCTAATTGGGAATGCATTGATATATCTATACTGAAGATAACGATTTACATAATCTTTCTCAAATTTCTTGATACAGATTTGTGTTTTGTATCCTTCACCAACACCACCTCTGCCAGGATAGTTTACTCTATATGAATAGTATGGAGTCTCCACACCTTGATTTCGAGATCCATCTTGTTTCGTATATTGTTCATTAGTAATATACGACATCCAGTTTTCAAAGAAAGTGATGACACTATAATTATGATCTACATAAAAAGTGAAATCTGCTCTTTCATCATATTGTCTTCTATATCCATGCCTTTCGGTGACACCTGAATAATCATTCTGAATCTCATGAGTAGCAATCATGGATCCAGGTAGAGTTGCCGAAGCACAAAGCAGCGACAAGTCTTCACTAAATTCACTATCGTATTTTTCCCCAAATCCTGCAGGAACTCTGTGAGTGTTGATCCAGCGTTTAACTGATTCTGGTGGAGTAAACCAACATTGGAAGTTTGAGGTAGTCGCAGGACGTAAGAATTTCTTCTTTAAGTCCGCAACTGATTTTGGTTGTGGGTATGGGAATTGAGCCACAGCGTGCCTATAAATAGTTTTTACCTTATATTATATGTATGGCAGAAAGCAACAAAAGCCTTTATCGCCCTGAGAATCCTAGAAAATATAAGGGGAACGCTAATAACATTATATGTCGTAGTACGTGGGAACGCAAGTTTTGTAGATGGTGCGATCTAAACGAGAGCATTCTTGAGTGGGGCAGTGAAGAATTTTTCATTCCATATGTCTCTCCTGTAGATAATAGAGTACATCGTTATTTTCCAGACTTTATTGTCAAATTGAGAGAAAAAACTGGGAGGGTAAAAACATACGTTATTGAAGTAAAACCCAAGAAACAATGTGTCCCGCCAAAGCAACCCAAAAGACAAACAAAGTCATATTTGTATGAGGTGAAAACCTATGCAGTCAACCAAGCAAAATGGAAAGCTGCTGATGAATTTTGTAAAGATCGTTTGATTGAATTCAAAGTAATTACCGAAGATGAACTAGGTATCAAATGAACAGAGCAGAAGCGATAAGAGATGATATAGAAAAGACTTCAGATTCGGAAGTGAAAATGGAGTTGATCATGGAGGCTCTCAATCAGACAGTGACTCCAATTCCAGAAGTGGGAAAATTCTATACTTTCCTCTATTCAGCAAAAACTCCAAGAATTCAATATGATCAACATCCACTTATAGCTTGTACTGATGTACAAAGGTGGGGATTTAGGGGAGAAAACTTTCATCTCCGTAAGAGCAGACAATATACCTGGGATGAAGTGATTGGGCAGTTATACATAGTTCAATATGATGAACTAGATGAACTTATATCATACAATTATCAAAAAATCATCCTAAATAACTAAAAACTAATCCTGATGGAACAGTACGTCATCAATAGCGATCAATTCAAAGCGAAAGTCAAAAATCATGGCAACCAGCACATGAGAACGGTGACTATTGTCAATGTTGAAGACGGTAAGATTGTAGGAAAACCAGAAATCCGATTATATCATACCAATGTATCTGGTGGTAGAGATAAGAATGGCAATACTTGGAGCGATCCCACTATAAGCAATCTCAACGACTTTGAGTCGGGAGGTTTTGTACAAGCAGCATCATCTACTGATGGTGGAGCAACTTGGGTTTTTAACAGATATGCTTCCAGTGATCAGGATAAAGGAAAACTGGGTGTTGACGGAAAAGTTGGTGACTTTATTCTAAACGATGATGAGCGAGCATCTATTATAAAAGACGCAAGTAACGGTGCTCCGAAAGATTTTTATACAAATACTCAAGCTGCATTAGAGCAATCATTTCAAGATGATGCAGTCACTGCAGGATTCGGTAATTGGGCAAGCGAAGAAAATAGAAGAACTTTATTTGCAAAAGATGCAGATCTTGCTTTTTCTCCTGAAGAAACAACTGAATTTTTAGAAACTGCTTTTGAGGAAGCTCAAGATATTGAATTTAGTTCATTTGAGAGTGTAGCAGGAGAAAGACAAGATTACGGAAATTGGGCATATCCACTTGAATTGAGAGTTGATCCTGAACTGCCTAACATGACGCAACAGGATAGAATGATTATATCTGCTTATTCACCAGAGGGCAGTGTAATTAGAACTAAACTAGAGATTGATTCGGATCAAAAGAGATTTGAGCGTAGACTATCAGAAAGAAAAGGTTCTGTGACTTTGGCAATTCAAGCCGGAATCAGAGATCAAAATCTAGTTGGATGGAATGATGGCACACTAAATGCCGTTCAGGCATATGCCATGGGCGCTAGTTTAAATATCGCAAATCAACCAGACGTACAATCAGCCCTTGGCGCTGTTGCAAATATCTTAAAAGACGCAGGAACTCAATTATCAGGGGCAGACAATGACTATGCAAAGGCACTAAAACTGTACTTAGCACAAGAAGCAGTTGGTGTTCAGGGCGTTCTTTCAAGAGCAACTGGAGGTATCTTAAATCCAAACTTAGAACTTCTGTTCTCTCGTCCAGAATTAAGGCCTTTCAATTTTGATATTATAATGTCACCTAGAGATACAGTAGAAGGCGAAGAGGTGAGAGGAATCATTAGATTCTTCAAACAAGCAATGGCAGTCAGAAAATCTAAATCTAGTGCATTCTTGAAAGCACCTCATATTTTTAAAATTAGATATTTGACATTTGATAATGATGGAAAAGAGATTGGTGATCATCCATCATTAAATAGAATAAAAGAGTGTGCGTTAGTCAATTGCAATGTTGATTACACACCCGACAATAGTTACATGACATTCGATGATCCGAAAAGAACAATGACTCAATATAGAATGCAGTTACAGTTCAAAGAATTGGATCCAATTTATGAGACTGATTATCATGACATTGAAGTAAACTCTATCGGATTCTAAAAATGGCATTTTACTTTAGATACCCACCAAATCTAGAATACGTTGACAGAACTCCAGGAAATACAAATATTTCCGAGTACGATACTGTAAAAAATCTTTTCAAGAGATTAAAATTACGAGAAGACATCTCTGGAGATTATCTATATTTTACCAAATACTTTGTGAAGGGTGACGAGCGTCCAGATAATATCGCTCATAAATTTTATGATGATGAGACATTAGACTGGTTAGTCCTTCTGTCAAACAACATACAAAATGTCTACGATGAATGGCCCAAGACTGAAATTCAGTTTACTGCATATCTGTATGCCAAGTATGAAACAACAGATAAAATTCAATCTGTAAGACATTACGAAACACGGAAATTACAAGACAACAACGGCAATGTTGTATTGAAAGGTGGTTTGATCGTTCCTCAAAACTTTGAATTCACATATTATGATAGATCATTGGGACAAAACGTTACTAACAAAACTAGTGCCGTTGCAATTACTAACTATCAATATGAAGCGAGACTTGAGTCTGCAAAAAGAGGAATCTACTTGTTAAAGCAAGAATATGTCCCTGTAGTATTACAAGATATCGAAAGAGAGATGCCATATAAAGAGGGTTCCACTCAGTATGTGAGTGAAACCCTAAAACGTGCTGAAAATATCAGATTATTTACTTGAAAATAAGACTATAATAAGTTGCTATAACCAAGAGGGTGAGACACCCTCTTTCAAACGTCCAACGTCTCAACTTTCGGCAAGGCGCTGGAAGTAGGACAGGGCATCATCCTCATCAGAGTCGTTAGACTTAGGAGTGATGTCTGGTGCGTTGAAGTCAGCAGCAGGTTCAGGCGTAGGCTTTGATGCTGCCCAATCAGGTTGGAAGTTGCCACGGCCTTCGCTTTCATCCTCCAGTTCTTCGTCCACTACACGACGGGAAGACTTTTGTCCCAGAACCATCTTCAGACGGTTGTCCAGTTGCTCATAAGACTTGAACTGATCAGCAGCAGTCAGAGCAGCAAGAGAATACTGCTTGTTCCACACTGCTTCAAGAGCATCGTCATCATCCAGGAGAGC